>Ga0209102_1000014_pt1 | contig 130950 bp, 123 predicted proteins | sample ConPoolayeHmetaG_FD_185483 | JGI IMG/M metagenome (GOLD analysis project Ga0209102, IMG submission 185483) | Hot spring microbial mat communities from California, USA to study Microbial Dark Matter (Phase II) - Cone Pool mat layer H metaG... ... | reverse complement strand
CCTGATGTCGGGGGGGTGGGAGAGCTTCGGCGGTGCCTTCGCGCGCCCGGATTGGGGAACGACCTCTATTGGGCAGCTCCTCCCGACCATCGATGGCGGCAACATCTGGGTGGAGTACCCCCGCGGCGGACTTTACCTTATCATCGACAAGAACAACCATGAGTTCATCAGGAGCATCCCCTGGGAAAGGGAGAAAGCCCCGTTCATGTCCAACTTCCACCACAACCTGGTCAGATCCAAGGAGGGGGCCGAGGTCCTTGCCCACGTCCGGGGCCCGGGCTTTGATGACCACCCGGCGATGGTCACCTGGGAGCTTGAGGGCAAGAACCGGGTCTTCGCCCTGACTGGCGAGATCCACACCATGGCATACGGGCCCTGGCCGTACTATCTGGATTTCGGGGCCAACCTCATGATATACCTTGAGCGCCGCCCGGTCCCCCAGGACATCGACATGGTACATTCGCTGAGGACCAAGATGTACGCGGTCGCCATAAGGAGGTCGCTGCTGATGAGCCTTTTGGAGTTCTGCGACTCGTTTGGGGCGAACACGGGGAAGATCATACTCCGAATAGACGAGCTTGACAACATGGTGGCACGGGCAAAACCGCTATACCTGGATCTCCGCTTTGAAGAGACCTTGGATGCCTACAGGAAGGTTGAGGAGGGCCTCGAGATTGTCGAGCAGGACGCAATCCGGCTCAAGGATACGACGCTCCTTTGGGTCTACCTCATCGAGTGGCTTGCCGTCACAGGAACCTCGATCATCTGTGGGTTCGTCTTGTGGTCGTTCATGGTCCGCCGGAGGCTATACAGGGAGGTTGGAACCACAATCCTGCGAAGCCGCGAGATGGCTCGGATGGGCTCCTCTTAGCCAGCTTGGACCAAGGACGGACAATGGCCCTTTGGCGTGAAAAGGCAGCGAACACGGAGACCAAGAGTTCAGCAAAGCCAAGAGAGCCGAGCAAGGCCATCCTGAGACGAACCAGGCCCATCCGAGACGCTCTACAGTTCCTTCAAGATCGGATGAAGCGTGAACAGGTCCACATTCACCAATATCACCCTGCAGAACGTGGCCAGGAGCCGAAGAAGTATCCTGGAAGCCCGCCCTTGCCCTGCGTATCGGCCCGGGGTATGCCTAGCGGGGCGTCGTGCCCTCCGTCAGCGGGCTCGGTGCGCCGTTTGGCCTCAACATGGCCGCGATCCACTTCGCCCTTCCGCGCCGAACCCTCCTGACCCGGTAAGGATATCCTCCACCGCGTCTAGGCTAATCTGTGACCTCCGCAGCTGCATTGCGCGCGCCCTCGGGTGGCCGTAATCCCGGGAGACGCCCTCCGGCGCGAGCGAAAGGCAGCTTGACCATCTCCGGATTACGCCTCCATGCCGCGTTGCATGATCAAAGAAGAGCCGCGCTCTGGGCTCACCTTACTCCTCATCCTCGTTCAATACCAAGGTGACTTTCTCCTGTTTCTTGCCCAGATCCGCCTTGACCCCGCATGGATTCCTCACCAAGATGGATCCGGTGACGTCGAACAGCCCGTGATCTCCCTCGGCATCCTCCACCGTGATGACGGGCCTAGCCCTGTCATCCTCCACAAGGCATCGGACGAAGTCGATCCCGCCGAGTCTGCTCGTTATGTCGGTTTTGAACAGGTGAATCCAGATGGGCGCCCATGCTCCCCGGTAGGCTCGATTCCTGGCAACGTTTCTCAGCCTGCAATTGACGAACCGAACCCTGGCTCCGCCCGCCGACTTGTCCTGAACCTTGATGCCGTAGCCCTCGGTGTTCTCGATCGTGCAGTCGCGGAACTCGATGAGCCCGCCGGGACCATCGTCCCTGACCTTAGCAACCCGCACCCCAGACCCCCTCCTGCTGGCCACCCGGCAGTTGTCAAACAGAACCTGCACATCTCCCGACTCGGCCCTCATATTGGCGAGGAAGACCTCGATGCCGTCTCCGTAGTTGTCGAGGAAAGAGCAGTTGCGGAAGACGACGTCCCTCACCCTCTCCTGGGGGGAATCCGGCTCGATGTCCACGCCGGAGGACGGAGGCGTGCCCCACGTGTTGCTGAAGACGCTGTTCTCCACAAGCAGGCCGTCGACGCTGATGATGCTGATGCCCTGGCGATAGTTGTTATCACACACGACATCCCGTATGTGGATGTCCTTGCAGTATCTCTGCCTGCTCCCTCCGCCGATGTAGATCCCGTCCCCTCCGCTGTCGCGAAGGGTCACGCCGAAGACCTTGACGTTCGTGCAGCCCACGACGGAGAGGGCCATGCGCCATTCCGCCTTCGGGTACTGCCCAAACCACCGATCCCAGTTGAAGTCGACCAGCACCTTTCCGACGATGTAGTCCTCCTTCTGCATCCGGATCGTCGCCTCGTAGCCGCGGATGGTCAAGTTCGAGAGATCTTTCGCTGTGAACACGCTGTCCCCGCTGCCGTGGTACTCCCCCCTCTTGGCGGTAACAACCGTGCCGGGCTCAAGCACAAGCTCCTGGTTACCGGCGAGGCGGATCGGCCTGACGACCCAGTCCCTTGTCATGTTTGGAATCAGGAGCCTTCTTGCCCCGGAGTCGATCGCCCTCTGAAGTGCGTCCGTCGAGTCCTCCTCGTCGAATCCCCACCAGGCCGCGTTTGCCACCTTCCTCTGCCCCGATGCAACCTCCCTCACCGCCCGAGGGCTCCGAACGTTGCCTGGAATTCTCATGTTACCTCGTCCCATGATCAGACCTCGCCCAAAGGAACATGTACCTCCGCGCAGCCTTCGCCCGCGGTTCGCCTGAACGAATCAGTTCCCATTTTGGCCTTGGGCCGATCGGAGTCACGCCCCAGTTCATGGTCCATGTCCTCGCCCTCCCATTCCTCTCAGCAAAGGTTATCCTCCGACTCGCACTCGAACATCATTCCCACCAGCTTCTTGAGATGCCTGTCCAGATCGATTCCCGCGCTTAGGTCCCACAGACACGTCTTCATCTGCCGCATGGCCAGCACGGACACGATCCAGCTCTGCGTCCAGCCGCTCTCCACGGACCAGACGCCCCACCCGGCATCCGCGTTGCTGCCCCAGTAGTCCCATTTCTGGAAGTCGGAGGCCCTGCACCATGCGCCGTCAAGTTCGGGATGTCTCTCAGAAGTCATCTGTATCCGGCAGAGGAACCGAGCAAGCCTGTCCTCCGCCCGGACAAAGAGCGCCTCGCCGGTAGCGACTGCGGCCTCGTGCAGGCCCAGGAACGCGAAGTTGCTCGTGTACAGCATGTCGCAGATGGGATCGCCGTTTTGCTGCAGCACGGTCGCCTCGTGCCTGCCATAGTCCTCGTTTGACTTGGGAGGACCATAAGACCCCTTGCCCGGGCCGCCGAGCTCCTCGCGGATGGCCCCGCAGCGGTCCTGTTGGGCGGACACCTCCCTGCCCATGAGCCTGAGCCATTCACGGTTCTCGCGCGTATCCTCAACTCGCACGAGCCAGGCAAGGGGAAGGATCATTCGCGCACGTTCCTGAGCGATGCCATTGGTCCACCTCCACTCGCCCGGATAGGCCTCCATCATCATCCGGATACCCGTCCTCGCTTTGGACAGGAACGGCTCGTACCGTGTCTGTCGAAAAGCCCACAGATAGCAGGCCCACAGGTACGCCTCGTAATGAGGGGCATAGAAGATCTCGGGACGGTTGTAGAAGTGACGCCAGCCCCTCTCCTGAAGCTCCGGCTCCTCGAGCCTCCATCCCCGAAAGCCCTTCGAGCCTGTGGTGCGCAGGTTGGCGAGCAGGCAGCGTAGCAGAGGCTCGTTCCATCTCTCGCACCGCAGCATGGATATGGCGGCGACCATCCCTAGCATGGCCCGCGCGTTGTCGTCCCCATAGTAGATCGAGTCGGCCGGCGGCGAAACACCCCAGCTCAGCAAGCCAAACGAAGGACTCTTGGGATCAGCCCGGGGTCCCTTCGCGAAAACCGATCTGAAGAAGATGTAATCCAACAGATTGCGGGCGATCCTCGGACCGGGATGGCCTTTCCGGATCAGCCCGCCGAAGGAGAGGGCCCCCGCGCCCTCGCCGATGCAGTCAGCTCTCAGGCTCCGATGCATGAGCTGGGTTCCATCGGGATTGATCAGCGACGCAAAGCCCTCCATCAGTCCGCCTCTGCCATCTTTGGCGGGTCCTTCCCAGGAGGTGGGGGATCGGCCCCCTTGGGCAACTGCCCCGGTCGTGCCGAGCTCTTCGCCCAAGAGTAGGCCCGAGTTGATGAACCACTCAAGACCGCGGCGGAAGGCAAGCCTCTCAGCGTTCCGGGGCAACATCCCTTCTTTCCCATATGACGGTCTCACTGTTGGGACCCACGTGAACTCGGGAATTCCTCTTCCGGGAGCCAACAGTCCCAAGATGGTCTGCCAGATGAACTTCCAAGCCTGCGTCGGGCTGTACCGTGCCGTGACGAAGTGGCTCAGCTTCGTCGAGGCGATCAGCGCGTCGTAGCGGGGGTGTCTGAACAGGAGCGGATAAGCCTCCTTGGGCAGGCCATAGACCGCCCGGTCCAGGCCCGCGACCCTCCCGATGGCAAGAAGCGGATCTTCGGCCCGCATCGGCAAGAACCGACAAGCATGCAGGTCCAAGATCGTCAAGCGACCAAGGAGGGGATCAAACGCATCGGACGTAACGATCCCTCTTTCCCACTCGGCAGCCCGGGGCGGGCCGATCTCAACCCCTGGCAACGACGCTGGGAACTCGATGTATGCGCGAACTCCGCGTTCTGCCGCCTTCGTGAGGATGGTCTCATCGACCTCGGTCGTGGTGACGGGATAGCCATCGGCCATGATCAGAAGTCCGCCGCCGCTGGGGACACCGTCGACGGCCTCATCGGGTGCGTCAAAGCGAGGAAATCGATACCCGCTGGACGCGAGCACGGCGTATAGGTCGTTGTCCGGACTGCAGCTGAAGCCGAGGGGCAACTCGGAGCGCACCATAATGATTCAAACCCGCCGGGAAACCCGACAGAAAAATTCGTCCCTGCTCGCGGCAGACCGAAATGGTCTCACGGGAACGACCCTTCGATGTGGCTCGATCGAGAGCAAGAATGGAAGGACGGAATGGGCACGCCCGTAACCCTGTAGATGTTAATGCTACCCGTCGTGGGGGTGAGCCAAATCCTTCGGGTGGCCGAAGGAGCCGGTCGTACTGCAGGCATGATCCCGTGCGTCCTGCCAGCCCAGAATCCCGGACGCGACCCATGCGAGGGGAGAGGCCAACGGCAACCCAGGAAATCCTTTCAACGAGCGGGGCCAACCGCCGGCGAAGGAAGGCGGACGCCGATCGATCCCGAGAAGCTTAATAAGGTGCTGGGGACAGGCTGCGGAAATAATCCGAGGCGAGAAGATGATATCGGCTGCTGATCGTGAGATCCTGCGCGACCTTGCCAATCGCGTGGCCGAGATAGCGGCGCTGCCAATCCAGGAGGAGCGTCGAGAGCTCTGGAAGGCTCATAACAGCCTTCAGCCAACACGGCCAATGATGCTCATCTTCCCTGAGGGATCGTGGGAGGAGCTCTTGCCCAACGAGAGCCTCAAGTGCGAAGGGGAGGAGGCGCGCCGCATCGAGTTCGATCTGCGGCACCGCATATACAAGCACGAGCACTTCCAAGATGATGCGGTCACGGAGGGGGAGTGGATTGTCCAGAAGGTGATCCACAATTCGGGCTGGGGCCTGGAGGGCAAACGGATCCCCAGCCCTGAGGCGCGCGGGGCATGGAAATTCGACCCAGTCATCCAAGCGCCGTCGGACCTGAAGAAACTGCGCTTTCCCCAGATCACCTATGACAAGGAGGCCACGGAGCGAAAGCTGGGGGAGTTCCAGGATCTTTTCGGCGGCATCCTCGAAGTCAAGCTCAAGGGGGTCGCACACATCTCCTATCACTTGATGAGCCAGTACACCAGCTGGCGGGGGCTCAGGCAGATGATGACCGACATGTACCGGCAGCCCAAGATGCTTCACGAGGCCATGGCCTTCCTGGTGGAGGGCCACCGACGCATCCTGCAACAGTACATCGACCAGAACCTGCTCTCGCTGAACAACGACGGCACTTATCACAGCTCCGGCGGGAACGGCTACACGGACGAGCTGCCCAAGCCTGGTTTTGATCCCAACCGCGTCCGGCCATGCGACATGTGGGCCAGCGCCGAGTCGCAGGAGTTGGCACAGGTGGGCCCCAAGCAACATGCGGAGTTTGCCCTCCGGTACGAGAAACAACTGCTGAAGCCCTTCGGGCTGAACGGCTACGGCTGCTGCGAGGACCTGACCCTCAAACTGGACGATGTCTTCACCATCCCTAACATCCGCAGAATCTCCATCTCACCTTTTGCAGATGTCGACAAGTGCGCGCCCAAACTCGGCGGAGACTACATCTTCTCGTGGAAACCGCACCCCACCCACCTTGTTGGGAAATTCGATGCGGACATGATCCGAACCTACATACGGCACACGATCGATGTCGCCCAGGAGAACGGCTGCGTGCTCGAGATCATCCTAAAGGACACCCACACGTGCGAACATCAGCCCGAACGCTTCGACCGATGGAGCCAGATAGCGAGGGAAGAGATCGAGCGCGCAAGCCGGTAGCCGTCCACGGCGATCTCGATCTCTGAATCGGGGTGGGAGAAGGTCGGGGCAAGGACCGGCGCGCAACCGTCAAACTCATTCTTCGTATGCCTTCATCGTCGCGAGCTCGCGCGGGAGGTGGATCTCCCAAGGCTCCCAGCCGATCCACTCCCCGCTAAGATAGCCATCGTATCCCGCATCCTTCAGTAGACGAACGGCCGTCCGATGGTCGATTGTCCCCCGACCGACGGGCACCAACTCTAGCTTTCCATCCCTTTCGATGCCGTCGTGGAAATGGACATGTCTTATCCAGCGACGGAGCGTCTCGAATGCTTCCGTGATGGTGGCGTGCCGCGCGCGCACCGGATGCATGATGTCCCAATTGACGCCAATGCTCGGATGATTCACCCGCCGCATGACCTCGGCCACGTGCTCCGGATCGCACCATGCATCGTGGGTTTCCATGCACACGATCACCCGTCTTTCCCGGGCGCGCTCCGCGAGCGAATCCAGCGCCCTTACGACGACCCCGATCGCTTCCTCTCGAGACATATCGTCCGGGAACTTGCCTCCAAAGACGCGCAGCCGAGATACGCCTATGTCCCCCGCGAGGTCGATTCGTCGCAGCGCATCGCGGATGTTTCCTTGAACGTTCTCGGGATCAGCGAAACGGCACGATGTGGCAAGGCAGCAGATGGGAACCCTCCCGCCGGCCACCGTCTCCCGGATCTCCCGGCGAGCACTCCGAGTTGCATCGGCTTCCACGCCATGCTTGTGCCCAGCATCCAACCGTAACTCGACCCCGTCGTAGCCGAACTTTCGCGCAACCGTCAGCATCTCGGCAAGGGATAGCTCCGGACATGAAAAGCTCATGAATGAGTACTTCATGGATTTCCATCCTTCGTGTTTTTCCGTGCCGCTAGCCAGCCGCTCAAGGGCGAGAGGATAGGCCGCAGGGGACAAGCGGTGGCCCATGAAAGTATACAGCCATTCCGCGCGCGGCATTGCGTAGCCGAAAGGCGGGCCTCTTAAGTATTGCCTGAACGAGCTGAACACTTCTCGCCAAAACAGGCCGGCAAGGCCCTCAGGGTACTCGCTGAGCTTTATATGGAGGAATGCCCCGGAATAGGGGATGGAAACGAGGCCACGGGAAAAGCATACCGCCGGGCGTCCCGGTGGCTCGTCCATCTGTCTTCTCATAGCTCTCACCGCCCTATTCCGTCCCCCGGCCCTCGCAAACGGAGAGACCGAAAGAATATCCGTCTTCCTGATCGGCGAGACCCACCCATCTCTCAACCCCCTCACCGGCTATTTCGCCGAGGACCCTCTCTTTAGATACAGCCTGGAGCGAATCCCAAGTGGGCTGACCGACCCCGAGAGACAGAGGCTCGATCGCCTCTACTATCCCCGCACGCGGGAGGTTCTCCTTGAGTCTTACGATATGCTATTCTTCTCTGATGCCCGCATCCAGCACTTCACCCCCAGGCAGTTCCACGATCTTGACTACGCCTTCAGGGAGGCCGGCATGCCATCGTTCTGGAGCTTCGGCCCTGCATATGGCAAGGCGATCCAGAACAACATCCTTTCCGAGGCTCTGCCCATCTCCGCCTATGACGGATACTACCACCGCCCTTGGCGCGTGGTCTTCCGCAGGGAAAGAGATCCCGTGTTTCTGCCCTTCATCTCCTTGGGCATGGAGAGCATTCCGGGTGAGGCATATGCCAAGATGAGCACGCGGCAAGGTTCGACCATCTGGGCAGATATGCAGCCCCTGAATTTGCCCTGGATGGTGTCTTGGAGGCCGGGCCAAGACGGCGGGCTGACATGGGTTAATGCGGACGAGCTCAACCTGTATTGGTGGGGACTTGAGGCAAGCGTAAGGGGATGCAATCCGTACGCCATCGACATGGTCACGAACCTCGTTCTCTACTCGGTGGGGGGGCAACTTGTGACCGACGTCCTCGCTAGGCGCGACGCAAGGCAAAGGATCTCGGCGTTCATGGCCCAAAAGTCGAGCGTAATCTCGCTGCTGGAATGGGCCGACCTATTCGGGACCAACACCCTGCCACTTTCCACCGCGCTGATGCAGCTTGACTCTTCCCTCGAGAGGGCAACGGACCGCTACCTGGCCCAGGACTACGCTGCGTCGATCTCCCTAATGGAAGAGACGGACCAGCAACTGGCCGAGCTAGGCACGCGCGCGATCCGGCTCAAGGATGAAGCGCTCTTTTGGGTCTACCTGTCGGAGTGGTCGGCGGTGACGTCAACCGGGATCGTCACGGGGCTGGTGCTCTGGACGCTGATGGTGCGAAGGAGAATGTACAGGGCAGTCGGGGTGACCAAGCCCAAGTCCTTGACATAGCGTTGGGCCTGCGCGAACCCGGCCAACCCTCTCGCGCACCGGAGGCAGTTGCGCCGTAATCAGCGACGCCGCGTCACGGCCTCAAACAGCAGCAGTTCGGAGCATTGATCGGGTTTGGCACGGATCTTCAGGCCCTCGCTCCTCAACCTCCCACCTGCGAGTACGCGTTGAGCCCCACTTCTGTCAAAGCTCACCGTATACCGACGCTTCCCGTCAAGGCCTTTAGGCCTGAATATGTACTCACCTTCCTCCTTGCGCAAGTGAACGACGGTGGCCCATCCCCGGGTCCCGTCCCGAGATACAAATTCCATGGCCAGCCAATCCCCCGACTCGACTCCGCCCGCCTCGCTGACTGGTGCATGATGGTATACCCGGCAGGTGCAGAGCATGGGCCTGATGAAGCTCTTGTAGATGCGCGCGAAATGGGCGAACCTAGACTTGGCCTCAGGCCCAAATTCATCAACGCTCTGGGGCAGGATTGTGGTGAAGAACATCGGGGTCAGTCCCAGGGCGTACGCGCCGCGCAGCGACGTATCCAGATCCGGCATATCCGTAGGGCGGGAAAGGCCGAACGCGTTCACCAAGATCTCGGGCGGCAAGAAGACGCTCAAGCCTGCGAGCCTTCGGAAGGAGTTGAGCTGTCCGCCCGCATCGCTTGTGAAGTGCTCGTGGAACGTTCCCACCGTCGCCAAGTCCAGCCGGTATCCTCCCGCAGAGGCCTGTTGCAGGATGAGATGCGGGTACTTCGTCCGAAGGCGATCGAAGATTCCGTAGAATGCCTCATAGTACCGCATATAGTCGCTCTCGACCATCCTGGCCCTGCCGCGAGGCTTCTGTCCGCCGCCGGCTCCAGGAGGACAGTGAACGATGCCATTCGAATCATGTCTGTACAGGTCCAGCCCATAGTGTTCGATGATGCGGACCAGCTCCGACTCCATGTACATCGCAGCCTCGGGCACGGTGAGATCCAAGTTGAATCGGATGAACCACTCCGGGTGATCCCTGAACACCTGGCTCTCCTTCCAGAAGCCTACCGGTGTCCCAGCGTCCCAAACCGCACAGGTGTCGCCGTCACGGCCCCCCTCCGTCTCAAAGTAAAGGCCGAAGAGCAGTCCCTTGCTATGGGCGTACTCGATTAGCGGGCCCAAGCCGCGTGGAAAACGGACTCTGTGGGGAACCAACCAATTGCCGTACCCGGAGACCCACGTGGGACCGTCGAGGATGAACACCTCCAGCCCCGCGGATGCGGCAACGTCGATGCACTTCATGATGTTGGCCTCATTGAACGCCTCCCCGGGATAGTGACAGATCGCCCAATCCCCGGGCACGAGGTACTGGCTTAGAAATGCACGGTTCGGGTCGCGGGGAGGGATAACGCTGCGCCGGATGTGGTCATGCATGGCGTGGACCGCCGCATCGAAATCACCCTTGACGCACCCCAGATGCACGGTGGGGGTCTGCACGGTCTCCCCGGGCCCCAACACGCGCAGCGCTTTCGGCGCAATCGGCTCGATCTTGAACGAAACCCCCTTTCCGCGGTGAAACTCCATCTTGTAGTTGGCCGGCCAGGCGAGCTGCCCGAAGAAGTACTCACCTTTCGAGGGATTCCGGAGAACGAAGTAGGGATCGTCCCACAAACGGTCCGTGTCGTTGCGAAAGACATTGGCTCCTTTGTTCAGGGGTTCCCAGCCGAACCATCCCTCCCAGCCAACCTCCCTGCGAAGCGAGTGGCCCAGATTGAGCGGGGCATCCCTTCGCCAGAGACGGCCGGCCCAGGGAGCCAGTCCCGTCAGCGCCACGGGGCCGTCGTGGCGATTCGTGATGTCCAGCCAACGCGTCATCACCGGCGTCCCATCCACGACGGTGTGCACCCTTACGTCGATAGGGCGGACCTTGTTGGCAAGATCAACCACGAAGTGGTGATGGCCTTTGGGGGCCTCTTCCAACTCGGAGCCAGATAGGAAATGCCAGCCCGTGGCGAGCACCTCCTCAGGCTCATCGACCGAACCAGCGTACTTGAACCTAACCTCGAAAGCCTCGGAGTCCCAGAGGCGCTTGGCACGCGTGCCGACGACGACCGACCAAAGCCTCCCGCACCAACGGCCACCAACCATGGATTCCACGTAGACCGCTCCGCCGCTCGTGAAAACCACTTGATGCTCGGGCCCGCTGCACGGTGCAATCCCACATTCCCCAGCCGGTTCAGGGCGCAGGCCCCCGGTCATCCTGTCGCGCCTGCGGCTTCTGGCCTTGCTTGATTCCACCGACCTCACGCTCTTTTTGCTCCCGGCGGTTGCACCACCCATTGATAACTGGCAGTGGCATCAAAGCAGCCCTTATCGCCTGCCCGTGCGATCTGGTGCGGTCGACCGGGGCAGAGGCCATCGTCAACGTCATGTTCACGTTATGGCTGGCCGCGGAAGGTATCTGGAAGAGAACCGTCCCGACTGCGTCTCTGATCGCAGACCCACGACCCCGACGATCCTCGTCGCCCAGAAGTCCAACCAAGTCCAACGGGATTCTTTCGGCCAAGTCGGCGAGCACCGTGCTGCGGGAGCGGGAGATGCCATAAAGTTAAGAGCCGCCAAGCTTGCGTCGGTGGCGTGTCTGTTCCGAAGACTTGGCTTGCGCGCAGCGAGGTGTACGGCGAAGCCATCCGGGATTGGGTGCAGCTCAGCCGCTACCGCTTCGATTTCGTGACCCACGTGCCCCCGCTGAAGGAGTGGATGACCCGGCTTCGATCCATCGGCAGCAGGCCGATTCCGTATGTCACGATGTATCAACAGCCCATGTCTTGCACCTACCAGGGCATCGATCTGAGGAAGCATACGGACTGGATCGAGGTCGACCGAGCCGGAAACTGGAAGAGAACCAGCTTCTGGGATAGCGAGGACCAGAAGAACTGGTACATCACATGCCCCAACACCGCTGGCTACGTTGATGCCATCCTCAAACACGTCTCGTCCCTCATGGAGGCCGGGGCGGCAGGCATATTTGTCGATAACGTAGGGATCAGGCAGAAGTGTTTCGGCCCCGAGTACGGCGTCCACGAGCATGCCTTCCCGGACCAGACGGAGGCCTTCGCGGCGTTGCTGGGGAAGGCAAGGGAGGTGGTGCGGAAGCATGATCCGGAGGGGGTTCTGTTGCTGAATTCCGCCAGCCCCGATACCCTGCCGGACGAGTTTTGGGCGAACGCAGACGCCGACATGGCGGAGTCCTACATATGCACTTGGGTTTCGGACAAGCGCTGGCTCGACTGGCACGGACAATGGAACTCCATGGGCCGAAAGGTATCCAGATGGATCGACAAGGGCAAGGCCGTTCTAGCCCTGAGCTACCTTGGGCACACGAAAAACCCCATCAAGGACGATGCCTACTTCTGCTACTGTTCGGCCCGTCTTTCGGGCTTCCTCTGGTCGGCCGGCGGAGACATCCTCAAAGGCGACCTGGCAGAGGTTCTCTACAGCGTGCGTCTCGGCCCGGCCGTCGGACCGGAGATGGAGAAGGACGGGATACATTACAGAGAGTTCGAGCAAGGTGTGATCGCCGTGAACCCTGAGAAAGAACCTAGGAACATCTCCCTCTCCGGTCGCCCCGGCCACAGGATTCTGGACCTTTATGATCAGTCGGTCGTGTCAAACTGGGGTCGGAATGCCACGGTGGTTATCCCGCCGGAGTCCGGCCGTGTGTACCTGTACGAGCCAGGAGAACCGTGCCCTGACCCTGAGCCCCACATGCTCAAAATATCAACCTTACCAGCACTTGGCAACGTCAAGTTCCTCGTCGACGGGGTTGAGACCTTCACGCATAGCGGGCGCTGGACCACGGCCTATGAGAAGGGCCCCGCGTTCGGAACAGTGACCTTGAAGTACGGAAGGCCGGGGAAGCACGTGGTCGAAGCTGCGGACGTGAGGGCCAAGGGCCTTGAGATCTCAAAAGGCTATGGCTCGATCGAGAAGCTTGGGCAGCTCATGGACCCTGCCGAGCCCACGAAGCCGATGAAAGGAACCGCTTACCGCTTCGCAGGGTGGAGGCTTGAGAAACGGACCATTGCGTCCAGAACGATCACGGCCCACGTTGAGGATGAGACCCACCTCGTTGCTTTGTACGCCAGATGCCCCAGGCGCATGCGCAAGAGAAAGCCGCAAGCCCGCCATGAACGGCCGTCATGACCCAGCTCGACGGAAACGGGCCCGCATGATCCAACAGACATACACATCGATGGACGCACACACTTGTATTCCCACGCCCGGCCGCACCTTTTTTCAAGGCCGCGTGATACGCGCCAACGCCTTGAGATTTCCGGCGGTCCGGCGTGCGGTGTGGCTGGCCTTTTCGGTGGCCCTCCTCGCTTTTGCGCACGCAAAGGTTGATCCGTCCTCTGGCGTGATCAGGGTCATTTCCATCGGCGAATCGTATTATCCTGAGACGAGGTTGCCCTTCATGCTCAGAGCGGATCCCAGGATATCGTACCAGCCCGTCCCGACCAACTGGTACGAGGGAACATTTCAGGCCGTCGGACGAGACCGAAAGGACGCCGAGAAATTCCTGCGTCTGTACATCCCCCGCACCTACGAGAGGTTCGTCGAGGGCTACGACGTGATCCTGCTGTCCGACTTTGAGGTGGACATCATACCGCCTGAGCAGTTCGTCTGGATGGAGGTGTCCGTGCGCCAAGACGGCATGGGCATAGGCAAATATGAGATGAACTATGATCCAGCGCACTGGCGCACCTTCGACCTCTTCAGGACACTGGCCGTCTACGACGCTTTTCCGACGGATCTAATCTGGGGAAAGGAGTTCAGCGGGGTTGGGCTCTATGCCGTTCGGATGGAGGCGACGGGCAGGCCGCATCCTATCCTGGATCTACCCAACATGATCAACGACAGGATTCCTGTCGACATAGGCAGCGGCAAGGCTGGCTACGAGCAGCCACGGCCCGGAGCGCTCGTGATCGCGAGGTATGCGCCCAACGACGAGCCCGGCATCATCCTTCGAAGATACGGGGAGGGCAACGCCATGACCTGCGTGCCGGGCCACGACACCATCGACTGGAGCCTTTCCGAGTACTGGCCCTACACGGTCGATTTCTGGATCAACCAAGTCTGGTACCTTGCGGGCATAGAAATCCCCAGCGACATCGGATCGATCCACAACCTCCGGCAAGAATTCCTTTCATATTCCGCGCAGAGAACCCTCGCCCTTTCCACGATCGATTTCATCGAGAGATTCGGCGCCCGAACCGGAGCGCTGTATGAAAGGCTTGCTGAGACGGACCGCAAGAAGATGCAGGCTGACGAACTCTACAGGAAAGACAGGCTGGAAGACAGCGTGGACATGATGGAGCAGGCCCTGGAAGGCCTGCGGCAGGTCGCGGCTGAGTCGGTCAAGGTCAAGGCGGCCACGCTCATCTGGATCTACTCGGTGGAGTGGGCGGCGGTGAGCGGTACCGGGGTCCTGACTGGCCTGATCCTTTGGACCCTCATGATCAGAAGGCGTTTTTACCGCGAGGCGGGCCTAACCAGGTCCGGTTGAGACTGGAGGCTTCTGCCGCGCAGTCCAGTCAAGCCCGCCGCGCGAGGTGTCGGGGGAAGCCATGGGACCCGGTCGCGGGCCGAAACCAAGCCTCCCGCCGCAAGGCTGCGGCTGATCGCTGAACCGCCATCGGCGTTGAAGGCACGCGCAAGCCCCTGGCAACCCGATGACTCTGATTTCGATCGCGAGAACGAGAACATGTACGTCTCAGCATGGAGAAGAAATCCATGGCGAATGTGCTTGAAGGGACTGCCCTTGCGGAGGCTCGGACAAACCCCAGCAGGGAACCCCAGCCGCTCGGCCAGCCGGGGCCGCCCACGTCAATGCTGCTGGGTTGCGAGAAGACTTATAAGATTCGATTCCGGGTTCCGGGGAGGCGAACGAAGCTTCACGGGAATGGTGCTCCGCAAAGGGCGGGGAAGGGGCGGCTTGGTCGCCAAGACATGAAACTTCTCACAGCGACAACCAACCCGGCGGAGGCCACTGGGCACGAAACTCGACAACTCATACAGTCACGACGCATCGCATTGAGCACGCAGGCGAAATGACATGAAAGACCTTGCGATCAGGACGGATGGCCTGACGAAGACATTCGGGGATTTCGTGGCGGTCGACCACGTGACCTTCGAGGTGAAGAAGGGCGAGATCTTCGGTTTTCTGGGGCCGAACGGAGCCGGGAAATCAACGACCATAAGGATGCTATGCACCCTGAGCAGGCCCACCGAGGGCACTGCAACCGTGGCTGGCTACGACATCGTGAAAGAGGACGCAAAGGTTAGGGAGCACATAGGCCTGGTCTCCGAGAAGATGATAATGTACAACGAGCTCACCGCCAAGGAAAACCTGAGCCTCTTCGGGAGGATGTACGACATACCGAAGGATGTCTTGGAGACGAGGATACGTGAACTGCTGCAGTTCGTGCACTTGGAGAAGTGGGCAGACAACAGGATAGGGACGTTTTCAACCGGCATGAAACAGAGGATAAACGTCATCCGCGCCATGCTGAACCAGCCGGAGATCCTTTTCCTCGACGAGCCCACGCTCGGGCTGGACCCGGCCTCGACCGCTGAGATCCGGGAATTGATTCGAGAGATCAACGCGGAGAGCGGGACCACGATGATCCTCACGACCCACATGATGGTCGAGGCAGACATGCTGTGCGGCAGGATAGGCATAATCGATCGCGGGAAGATCGTTGCGCTCGACACGCCTGCGAACCTGAAGAAGATCGTTTCCGGTACCGACACCACCATACTGGAGTTTGAGATCCCCCATATCGGCCCCTCCCTCATTGCAGCGATCAGGTCGCTTGAATGCGTCGGCTCGATCGTGCAGGCCGATGAAACCCACGTGAAGGTCCATGCCAAGGGAGACGATTCATTCGACGTCCTGGTGGACACCATACGGAGGGAGGGAGGCAGGATCAAGACTGTAAGGAACCTCGAGCCGTCACTGGAGGACGTCTTCCTCCACATAACTGGCCGAGAGGTGAGGGACAAGGTTTCCGACGAGGCCAAGGCACCGCACATGAGGGGGCCACGGCACGGATGGGATCGTGTCAACGAGAGGGTGAGGCGGTAGCATGGGCGCGAGGAGGGTGTTGCGACACAGCGTATGGATTTGCTGGAAGGATCTGCTCGAGTTCTCAAGGAGCAGACTAAGGCTGACGATGCTCGTCCTGATGCCGCTGTTCATGATGGGCATGGTGGGATTCATATTCCCGTCGAGCAGCACCATGAAGCACCAGCCGGTGGCGATTGCGAACCAGGATGAGGGAGCAACTGCCGCAACGCCCAGCGGTGGCCCCGCTTACATCTCGTACGGCAGCATCTTCTTGGGCCAACTTGAGATGATGAACAACCAGACGGGAATGATGGACCTCAGCACCGCCAAGGACTTCGACGAGATAAGGCGCAAGATCCAAGATGGGAAGATCAGCGGCGGGATCATCATACCCTCCAACTTCACATCGGAGATGTTGTCAGGAAAACAGGGCCAGATATCGGTCATAACCGACCAGTCCAACCCCCAGATATCGTTGATGATCCAAACCACGCTCTCTAAGACGATCGAGTCCATGGGCACCCAGCTGGCAATCCAGAACCTCAACAGCACATACCACGTCCCCCTCGCCCGAGCGATCGCGATCATCAAGCCCTATGACGTCCAATTCAAGGGCGTCGTCCCCGGAGAGCCGAACTACTTCGAGTTCGTCGCGCCGGGGATCATCTCGATGGTGGTGATGATGTCGCTGATGACTGGGCTCCCGCACGCGATCTCGTACGAGAAGGACATGGGAACCCTAGACGGGATGTTGGTCGCCCCCATAAACCGGCTCTCGATCATCCTCGGCAAGGTCATTGCCCAGACCGTCAGGGGCATGGTGCAGGGCTTCATAATCTTCGTGCTCGCCGTCTTCCTCTTCGGGGTCGTCATCTACGGCAGCATACCGCTGGTGATAGGACTCATCCTCCTGACCGTATTCAGCTTCGTTGGACTCGGGATACTGATCACGTCCTTTGCTGACAAGGAGGAGACGGCCACGATGGTCATGATGACGCTGATGTTCCCGATGATGTTCATGAGCGGCGTTTTCTTCCCGATTCAGCAGATGCCGTGGTATATGCAGGATGTGTCGCGGCTTCTGCCCCTGACGTATGCAGCCAGGGCGCTCAGGAAGGTCGTGGTTCTCGGCGCGGGAGTGTCGGCAGTATCAACCGAGATCGCCGTGCTCTTCGGATTCGGGCTGGTGCTACTGCTCATAGCCCTGCCCATGTTCAAAGCCGCAATGAGCAGGTAGTGGCAAGGGTCATCTGCCCGATGCAAGCAGCATATACCTCAGAGTGAGGCGGACCGACTTCCTGCGACTCGGGACATATCCTGATGCAAAGCACTAAGCCGCTGCACCCGCTAGGTCCCACTCGCCCGGAAAGAGGGAGCACACAAAATCCTCACAACCGATACGGACTTCAGAGGATTATGCGAAGCAGGGAGTTCGGGTACCTGAACCCAGTGCTCAGGAGGGTACTGGCACCCTCGGACAGGGGACCGTCCAACAACACGGAGTACGTGGCGGATCGCCTCAAGCCCGCCCTTGCCTAGCCAGGGGCTGACTGCCCGAGAAAGATATCAGGACGCGGTGGCATGGAGGATGGGGCTGGAAAGGATAGGAAGGCTTGCCTAGGGGCGATTCGAGGTGCTTCATGCTAACGCTGACGAGCGACGGGCCCCAAGGTACGTGTGCAAGCGTACGTCAGCAACCGGTCGATGGCTGAGGGCATATCATGCACGCCGTTCACCCGTCGCAGTAGCGGTCTGGATTGTCCTAGCCTCCGCCGTGCTCGGGTTAATCGCCCCGGGCCGCTGCGCCTCGACCCAGAGCGAAAACGCCCAGATATCAGGCTTCCTGATGGGGCACTCCCAGTGGATCTGGGCCAACCCATTCCGCATCCTTTTCATCCGCGACCCCTTGTTTCGCCACGCGATCTATCCGCTTCCTCCCTTCATCTCGGAACAGGACAAGACAAAGCTCGACAGGGTCTACTACCCGCGGACGAGGGATCTGCTCATCAACAACTACGATCTCATGGTCTTCCACGACATAAGGACGCCCTTCACTGCGAGGCAGGTGTATGACCTCGACTACGCCTTCAGGGAAGCCGGGATGACAGCGATGTGCGGCCTATGCCTAGGCTGGGACTATGCATGGCAACCGACCATACTGGCGGACGTGCTGCCGATATCCGAACACGGTAGCGTGAGCCCCTTCTTCAGACCGTACTACGTCAAGTTCCGCAAGGAAAGGGATCCCGTGTTCCTCCCGTTCATCGAACTTGGGATCGAAAGGGTCGTCGGGGACCAGTACTGCCAGATGCGCGCCAAAGAAGGAGCAACCGTATGGGGAGATGTCAAGCCCTACGACATCCCTTGGATGGTGTCGTGGAGGCCCGGCGGCACGGATTCCGGGATGCAGTGGGTCGTCTCACACACGTTCGAAAGTTGGTGGGCGGAGGAGAATAACCCCTACGCGCTTGACGTGGCGACGAACATGATCTTCTACTCGCTTGGACGGCCCCTCGTGAGCGACATACACCTGAGGAGGGAGGCTCGACGCCTCTTCACGAACTTCCAGACACAGAAATCGATCGTGCTCTCCATGATGGAGTGGGCGGAGAACTTCGGTGCCAACGTCGCCTCCATCTCCGAGAGGCTGAACGACCTGGAACGGGACATGGATGAAGCCCGAGCGCACTACATACAGCAGGACTATCCGGCAGCGATCTTCTTCCTCGAATCCCTATCGGCCATCGTTGAGGGGATCACCCGGGATGCTTTGCATCTGAAGGACCAAGCCATGTTCTGGGTGTACACATCCGAATGGCTCATTGTGACCGCCACCGGAATCCTCGCTGGGGCCGCGGTCTGGAGCCTCATGCTTAGAAGGATGATGTACTTGCAGGTTGGCACCACGAAGCTGCAGCGTTGATTCTACCGCCGCATCCTGCGCCCGCCGTCCGAGGACCATGACACTTAACAGGCATGTGCCAGACGAACGGTCGCGCCGAAGGACAGGAGGATGAAGGTAGCAGGACCTGCCCTTGACGCAAACCCCTCGGAGTGTGAAAAAATGGCAAAGCTTCTCAAGCTACCGAATAGGCCTCCGTTCAGAGAGCTGGCCGCCGAATACCCGCGGGCTTTCAGCACCACGAAGGGCCTCAGGCTAAGAATATTGAAGCGGCCCAAGCCCGGTTACTCGATCAACGCCCAGGGCAATCGATGCGCCATCGAGTGTGGAAGCACATCGGACCTGATGCGGGCCCTTGGCCAGTGGCTGTCGCGCGGCCCGGTCGAAGCCGCCGAAGAGCCTTGCATGACCTTCAGGGGACTGATGATAGACAGCTCACGAAACGCCGTGATGAAGCCCTCGATCCTCAAGGCAGCGATGCTGAGGCTAGCACTCTTCGGCTACAACGCCCTGTGTCTCTACACGGAGGACACGTACGAGGTAGCCGGCCACCCCGAATTCGGATACCTTCGGGGAAGGTACACGCAAGCCGAGCTGCGGGACCTTGACCGGTACGCGGCAAAGCTGGGGATCGAGATGTTTCCGTGCATCCAGACGCTGGGCCACATGGAGCAGATACTCAGCCACTCCAGCTACTCACACCTTCGGGACGACAACCACATCCTGAACCTGAAGCTGAAGGAGACGTACGAGTTCATAGAGTGCCTGGTTGAGAGTGCTTCGAAGCCCTATGCAAGCAGGAGAATCCACCTTGGGCTGGATGAAACTTGGGGCCTTAGCCGCGGAAGGGCGTTCGTCCCCAACACGCCCATCGATCCCAGAAACGACTATCTGAACCACGTCAGCTGGTTAGCCGAACTGTGCAGGAAGAAGGGCCTTAACCCCATGATGTGGGGGGACATCGTGATAGGCATGAGCGGGACGGAGGCCTTCTCGGAAGAGCAGGCGGCCAGGCTGCCGAGGGACATGAAGATGGTCTTCTGGAACTACTACAGCTCGGATCCCGAGTACTACCGCACGACGATCAGGAAGTACAGGCAGATGGGGTTCGAGCCGATGGTGGCGCCCGGCCTCTGGAGCTGGGGACGTCTCTGGTCGTCCCAATACGTGACGGACATCTCTGCCTCCCACTTTATGTGCGTCGCACGTGAGGAGGGCATCAAGGAAGCCCTCATGACTATGTGGGGCGATTCGGGCCACGAAACTCCCTTCGCCTCCAACTACCCCGCAATTGCCCAGTTCGCCGATGATTGCTGGCGACAAAATCCCGATAGGCACGATACCGAGGCACTGGTGAAAGCTGTCTGCGGCACGCCCTTCGACGTGTACACGTTCCCGGGCAGACTCGACCACTTCCCGGGCCGGGAGGAGGAGAGCATCAAGTCCCGTGCCAACTTAAGCGAGTGCATTCTCTGGGACGATCCCCTGCTAGGCATCTTCGCCAGACATTACGCAGGCGCCGAGCTCGGCCCCCACTTCGAGAAACTCGCATCCCAGATAGCGCAGGCGACGAGAAAGGCATCACCCGACGATGCGAGGCTCTTTGCTTACGCACGAAGTCTGGCATCGGTCGTAGCGGCCAAATGCGACCTGCACAACGCTGCCCGAGAAGCCTACTTAGCCAATGACCGCCAGCGGGTGGCCAGAGTTTCGAGACAAATCCCCGACGTTATCGCGAGGACAAGGAAGTTGTTGAGGGCGCACACCGCGGTCTGGTTGGAGGAGCGCAAGCCCTTCGGCTTGGAGGTTCTGCAGATCCGCTACGGGGGGCAGTTGGTCCGGCTGGCTGAGATGAAGTCCCGGCTGGATGCATACCTAGCAGGCAAGATCGAAAGAATAGAGGAGTTCGATGAACCGACCGTCAAGCTCTGGCCCGACCCCGCGCGCTTCCATGGCACGCACGGAAGGGTAGCAACAATCTCCACCGTGAGGTGAGCCCGCCATAACGCGACGCGAGGTGCTCTATCGCCTTCAACCACAAGGCACCCCGGATGGACCGCAAAGCCGATTCCGCATCTCAACCCCGATGAGGGAGCAAGAGCCGCGCCTGGACCTAGTCCTTGCGCGGGCCCCTCACTCTCTTTTCGTAGTATTCGGGCAGGTACCTCTTGACCAGTTCCTCCATTTCCTCAGGCGATATCGCGGTGGTCCGCCCGTGCACATCGTACTGGTCCTTGACCCACCTCATTATCTTCACGAGCTTCGTCTTCTTTAGCCGCTCCTCCCCCTCCAGGCCGAGGAACTCGTTGACCCAGTACTGCACACCGTCAGCCCCGCTCTTATCCGTGATCGAGACCGTCGGAGGCCTCTTCAGAAGAGCGGTCGTGTCGAAAATGTTGTACACCCGCTCATCCGCGTAGAGGCCCATCGCGTGTATGCCTGCGTGGGTCATGTTGAAGTCCCTTCCGACGAACGGGTAGTTCCTCGCCGGCGGCGTCCCGATGACCTTCTCGTAGTACTCCGCGATGTCCGTAATGGCCGTCGTGTCGATGCCGCAGGTGTCGCCCATGAGGCTGATGTACTCGATTATGGCTCCCTCTAGGGGCGGGTTTCCCGTCCTTTCCCCGAACCCCAGCAGCGTGGCATTCACGCAGTTGCAACCGTAAAGCCAGCTGCTGACGGCGTTGATGTGGACCTTGTGGAAATCGTTGTGGCCATGCCACTCCAGCCTTTCCGGCGGAATCCCTCCCTCGTGTACGATCTTGTAGACGAGCTTCGGGATGCTGCGCGGTAGCGCCACGCCGGGGTAGGTCAAACCAAATCCCATCGTGTCGCAGAGCCTCACCTTGACCTTCATCTCTTCGGGAAGATCCTGCGATATCTCGGCCAGTCTCTGAACCAACGGAATGACGAAACCATCAATGTCGGCCCTCGTCACATCCTCGAGGTGGCACCGGGGACGTATCCCAGCGTCGACGGCGGCCTTGACCACGGAAAGATAGTTTTCCAACACGGTCCTGCGGTCTTTCCGCAGCTTGTAGAAGATGTGGTAGTCCGAACACGAAGTGAGTATCCCGGTCTCAGGCAGCTCAAGTTTTCTCACCCAGGACAAGTCACCTTCATCCGCCCTGATCCAGCCCGTGATGCGGGGAAACTCGTATCCCAAGTCCTTCACGGCCGAGACCGCTTCCCTGTCCTTCTGGCTGTAGACGAAGAACTCCGACATTCGGACGATCCCCCGCGGCCCGCTCAGGCGCGACAACAGCTCGAAAAGGTCGACGATCTGCTTCACCGTGTACGGTGGCCTGGCCTGCTGTCCGTCGCGGAAGGTCGTGTCGCTGATGTGCAGGTCCCTCCTCAGCGCCTCATTCGGGTCGAACTCCACAAGCCTGCCGTCGATCTCCTCATGGATCTTCCCCGTGAACACGATTCGCGGGGGCAGCCTGTGGGGGAAAAGGTCCTCGAGCAGGTTTGGGGCCTCCACGTCCTTGAGCTCGCGCATCTGTTCCCCTCTCCGAATCAGCCCAGTTGGGACCCCTTGTAGATAATGTTTTCCAACATGCAGAGACGCCCGATTCGACGCGCTCGAAGGTCTTGGGCTTGAGGTTGATCCCATAACTAGACAACTCAGAAAGGTCGAAGCGTTCCTAGCCCTCTGAGAACCTGCTTTGTGGCGCGCTTGGATCCCGTTAGCACTCCTGCAATCTCGTCGTCCCGACTGGCCTGTAGATCTTCCTTCGGATCATGAGGCTCCAGACCACGAGACCGGCGATCATTGCTGTCGACGTCACGACCAACCATTCCAGCACGAAGACCCAGAATAGCGCCTCGTCCTTGACGCGAACAGCCTGGTCAGCGATGGAGTCAAGCGCCGAGGAGGCATCATCCATCAGGGAGATCGATGCGCCATATTCCTGATCCAAGAAATGATCAAGCGCGACGGCAACGTGGGCGTCGAGACCAACGAGGGCCTCGGAAAGGGAAAGGGTGTTGGCGCCAAACGAATCCGCCCATTCCAGCATGGAGATGACCGCGAGCTTCTTGGACCTGAAGGATGAGATCCGACCCCTTGCGTCCCGTCTGACGAGGATATCTTGGACCGGATGCCTTTCCAGCGAGTGAAGGACGAGGTTTGTGACAAGGTCGATTGCGTAGGGATTGCTGCCCCTTGACTGGGGAGCCACCCCCCACCAGTAGGGATCGAACTCGTCGGCAGTTGCCCACGACACTCCGGCGTGCGCATCCACCTTCCAGGAGGCCAACCAAGGAGTCCCAGCGGGCTGGATATCCGCCCAGACCACCGCGCCCTGCTTCACCTCCATCCGGGCGTGGGCTCCTCCGACGACGTTCTCCATGCCCAACGCGACAAACGGGAGGAAGACGGGCTCCCGCTCCTTGCGGAACACAACGTGCCATGGTCTGTGGATGTAGCTCTGCAGGGGGATCGTCGATATCGGCAGCACATCGAAGACCGTGGCGGTGTACCAGTTCTCCGACCCGTGCGAAATGGCCCAATAGGATGGCATGCCAGCCTCTCTGCACACATATTCCAGGTCGGCAAACTGCTTGGTCGTGAAATGATCGAGGCGCGGATCGACGAAGAAGACGATGTCGTACTTCTCGGAGAACACCTCCTTCGAGCGGGGGTAGTAGAGCCGATCCATCTTCCTCCTCTCCTCAATCGTGAGGCCCGACGGCTGCAAGTCGGCCACGTAGGTGAAAAGCGGGTCTTCGCTGAAGAAGCTGGACAGGGGACATCTGCCCGGCGTAACGGAGCCGAGCAAGAAGCAGGAGATCCTCTTCTGGCCACCCAATGCAAGTCCGTTGCAGAGAAGGACCGAGCAAAGCATGCACGTAACACAAATCCGGCTTCTCATACGGATCTTGATCCGGCCGTTCCACGACCCCATCCGACCTGCAGCCGAATGCTGCCGATCAATTAGCATAGTTTGATCCGCCCAAAGAGCTTCATCCGACGCATAGCTCCCGCCTAGGGCTCCCAAAGGGTCGCGGCTATGTACCTCTCGCCTTCGGGGTGATCGTTGAAGTAGTAGACGGTGACGATCCTACCATCGGTGCGCTGAACGGTGCGCGGGTATCCCAGATCGTGATTCCCGCCGCCGTTGCGGACGATCACGTCTGGCCCCCAGCTTTCACCGTCGTCGTTGCTCAGCTTGGCGCGGATCTGAAATGGTGGATCGCGATACCCGTAGGTCAGACAGAGGCGTCCATCCACGAGCCTCGTCAGAGTCGGAGGATTTCCGCCCACGCCGGTGTTGGGGACGGGCCTGTTCAGGTATGCCCATGTCCGACCGTCGTCATCGGAGCAGTACAGATCGATCCAGTTCCGCCCGGACTCCCGGCACCGCACGGCCACGAGGATGCGTCCGCCGGGAAGGCGTACGCTCGCCGGCATTATGGAGAAGCCCCTCGGCTCCGGGCCGATCCATGAGACAAACCTGAAGCTCCTCCCGCCGTCCTTCGTCCTCGCACAGAACACGCGGCCCTCATCCCCATTGCTCTTCGCGGCTGTAAGGAACAGCAAGCATTCGGACGGACCCAAGACCAGGTAGTCGGTCCGGGCCGCAATGCCTGTCAGCCCAAAGTCTGGAATGGCGAACGGGCCCCTCCAAGTGGCACAACGATCGTACGAGAAGTAGAACCAGGACCGTGCGCCAGCTGCCAAACCCGACCTAGCACACATCAACGCGAAGCCGGGATGCGAGAAGTCGATCGCATCGGGGTTTGGTTGAATGGCCTCATGCCGGAGAGCTTCGCCTACCCCAATCTCGGGGCGCATGTGTTCGTCCGCCGAAAGGCCTCTCCCTCCGGGCGTCCTGCACGGCGTTGGTGCCACCTGCCATGTCAAGCCCCCGTCCAGGCTACGCGCCTGCATGGAAACGAAAGGCTTGCCCTTGTCTCGAGCGTGGAACCCTGCATCCGCCTTGTGGTAGCCCAGAGCAAAGCCCACCACGATCTCGTCGCCCCAGGACCAGATGCCGTAGTTGGCCGGCCAGCCGGCAAAGCGACCGATCTCGCGGTACACCGTGACGTGCTGCATGACGTGCTGCATGCTGGCCTGCGTGTTCGCAGGCACTAAAAATGCGTTCGGCGCTCGGTCGATGGGCCAGAGCCGTCGGCAGTCCAAAAAGGTCAGTTCACCTGCCATGCTGCAGCCGGCTGAACTACGGAGCTTCGGGGAAGAAGGCCAGTTCCTTGACGGGCCGACCCTGCATGTCGGTGAAACGCAGGGAGAAGCCCCACTGGCCCTCTCTGTTGTATACTTTCACAAGGATTGCGGTTTCCCCTTTCTCCAAAGTCACAGGAACTATGTCGGAATCCAGATGGACGCCGCGGCTTCCTTCGTGCCTCCAGACCTCACGGCCGTTGAAACGCACCGACGCATCATCGTCGCTGCCGAACCGCAACTCCGCCTTCATCCTCCGCGGACTGTTGACCCTGCAGAAGGCATAGGCCATGGATTGTTTGACGTATTCCGCGCTGCCGAATATCTCCACCAAGCCGACCGCGCCCGCGTAGGATCTGTAGCGCCTCCACACGGCCTCGATGCCCTTTCCGGGATAGCGCGCGCGCAAGTCCACCTCGGTGTCCGGTGGGAACGAGGAGTCCAGAGAACCATTCGCTGCGTCGAAAGGGCCGATCACGTACCAAGCCGGCACAATCCCCGGGACTGGTCGCGGATCTCTGTAGAAACCCCGGGGCTGTATGCGGGCCCTTGACATGCTTCTCGGTTCACGGGTCACGCGAAGCGCACCGCTTCGAAGGATCTCTCGGTTGATCTTTCGAAGCTCTCGCACTACCGATTCATCGCTGTTCCAGCCGCGTAGATCGCCAGCTTCGTCAAGCATCGCAAATGCGATTAGGCCGGACGCGCCCTCCCTGACGAAGTCCTCGATCTGCTCCCGGATGTCTTTCGGCCTCAGCGGGCGCTGCTGGTTCACCCCTCTCTTGCTGTCCTGCGCTTCCCAGAATGCCTGGTAGATGCCGAGGAAGGGTATGCCGGGAACCCTTCTCCGCGCGTCGGTCAGAATCCACTGCGTGTCGAAGCTGTTCATGGTCCGTTCGTAGCGGTCCTTGAGGAATGGGTAGAAGTAGAAGGACATGATGTCACAGGCCCCCGGCCCGAAGTTGCGAAGCGTCGTCGCCCCCGAGTATCCGCCGCAGACCGGATGATGCCTATCATCGATCTTCCTGACGGTGCGACATAGGCCCCTCATGGCAGACAGTGCATAACCGGGGCTATCGTCCAATGCCCAGTATCCCCAAAGGTTGGGCGAATCCTTCACGCCCGCGATCTCCCGGGCAAGCGGCTCCGGCCAGAACAGGATGGTCGACAGTTCGTGATCGGCGGGCTTCGTACCTTTGGCCCCGCGGCGACAGCCCAGAAGAGCATCACGGGTCGCTTCATCGTAGCTGATCAGCTCCTCATCTAGTAGCACGGTTGCCGGGCCTGGAGCGAGATCGCCGTCCGCAATCGGGATCTCGGTTTCCTCCGCATCGATCGCGCGTCGCAGCCGTGGCCTTCCATGGATGTGACCCGCAGCCCCTCAACCGGTTCTGGACTCTGAAGAGGAAGGACCCCTAGGTCAGACCCCAGTCGATGACCTTCGTGGGACGAATCACCAAGACATCGCTTTCGTTCTCCTCGATCGGCCAGGTCTCTTTCCACTTGGGGTACTTGGCGTAGATCAGATCCCTGCCCTTCCTGAACAGGAGGCCCTTCCTCTTGAACTCAGCCCTGCCCAGTATGATGACTCCGCGGTTCTTCTCCCAGCTCAGGTACTCATCCACGATGAAGGCCACCCTATTGTTCTTGGTGATGTTTCGCCCTTTCTTGCTTTCCATATCCGTGTTGATGTAGAGAAGATCATGGTCATTCGCATAACACAAGGGCGCGACATGCGGCACTCCCTGGGGGGTAGCCGTAGCAAGCCGTCCCACCGGCTGCCCCGCGAGATATCTTTCCACAATCGCAGAGAAACTTGGCACGATCATCCCCGTCCCTGACATCGGGCTATGTTTCCCGACAACGGCTTCTCCCTCTTAAGTTTACTCGCCGCCTAAAGCCTGAAGCTTACCCTCGTGCGCCTCTGACGGGGTTCACATCCATGGAGAACGGCAGCGGATGCCATCCTTTCCGGGGACGTGCCTCGGTTGATGCTGCAGATACGACATATTGTAGGCACGAGATATTCAAGGGAGTAGACGTCGGAACCAAAGGAATCGTCCAGATTGCTGAGCTGAGGAGAGAAAGGATGCACGATCTATTGCAACACGTGCCATGCCCAGCGGCCTTGAGGGCCATTCCGCGGAGGGCATCTGCTCCCGATGCAGGATCCACAGCGTGTCCCAAGCACGCAGCAAGCCCGAGAGAGTGGAACCATTCGGGAAGTCCCGGCAGCTACAAGCCCAAGGTGTAGCACGGAAGCGGATCTGCTTCAGGGCGTCTTCGAAACCGAGAAGGCGATCTTCGCACTATGCTCTCTCGACGGGCTGGCGAATAATGGTCTTGAGCTTGGAGGGTGCACTGGTGCGGGGATCGCCAAGGTAGATCTCATGGTGGCGTCCCCTCACCTTGTACCCGCTACCGCGGATGAAATCGTGGAGCACCTTCACCGTCGGACCCTCCTCGCTGTACGGGCCGATGTGCATGACTTGTGCGCTCAGCCCTTCGTGGAAGGTTTCGAGGATGACCTCGTCAACGATGGATCCCTTCTTGTCCCTGACCCCGGGCCTGACGTCGTCCACCATCTTCTGCGTCACGAAGTCCGGCTGCCTTATCATGGATTTGAAGTTCCACTCGCTTCTTGGCGGGGCTTGTTGAAGGTCGAACGCGGTCAAATCATCCCACCACCAAAGCCCCTCTAGGGTCATGACCGTGAAGTCCTTCCCTTGCTTCTTGCAGCTGAACTTGAGTGCGTAGCTCATCGAGTAGAGGGCTTCAAGGCCAGAGCAGTAGATGTCCCCTGCGGGTTCGCCTCGGCCGAAGATGGACAAAAACTTGCCGGGCGGGACGTCTATGACCTCAGGCTTCTTGCCGGCGGTGTAGTATCTCTTCAACTCCTTCCGTAAATCGATCTTCTCCACGCCTTCGCCCCGGCTTGGAGTTCTCATAAATACTTCGACCGATCATTCTTCGAACCCGGAACCACGTCGGTGCCCGGCCTGGACCGAGACGATCGCAGGCTGAACGAGCCGAGCCGACTCAACCCGATTCGGTTGCTTGAGCCATATTTATACTACGGATTGCCCCTGTCCACCATGCAGCCGCGCTGGTTTCTGATCGGAGCCGCCCTGGTGGCGCTCTCGCTTCCCGGTGTGCAGTGCAGGATTGAGTGGCTCAAGTTCGACCAGAACCCTGTGCTGGCCGAGGGGCCAGAAGGAAGCTGGGACGGCGGGGAGGTCATCTCGGTCTCACCGCTCAGAGAGGGCGAGATCTACAGAATGTGGTACAGCGCGGACAACGGTTCCGAGCTGTCGGGCATCGGGCTGGCCACATCCGTCGATCGCATCCATTGGACCAAGAGCCCCTTCAACCCGGTGCTCTCCAATGGCCCCGACGCCTATGACTCAGGCTACGTCTTCGCCCCATGCGTGCTCCGCGATTCTGAGGGCTACAAGATGTGGTACGTGGGATCAGACCCTGAGGGCGTTTGGACGGTATGCCTAGCCACTTCCGTCGATGGCACGAGTTGGACCAAACACCCGCAGAATCCGGTTCTGACCCCTGGGCCGGGCTGGTGCGATGCCAGGAACGCTGGAGATCCGTGGGTCATCTTCGACGATGGTCTGTACAAGATGTGGTACACCGCCCTCAACAGGACCTACCTCATCGCATATGCCACATCCAGAGATGGCGTACACTGGACCAAGGTCGGGCCCGTGCTGGAGCCGTCCATGGAAGGTCCGGATTCCAGTAGCGTGAGGGGGCCGTGCGTCCTGAGAACCGCTGAAGGGTACGAGATGTGGTACAGGGGGATAGGCATCACATCACGATCCTGGACCGTGTGTTATGCGATCTCGCCCGATGGCGTCAACTGGGAAAGGTATGCGCAGAATCCGGTCTTGGAGGGACAGAGCGGCGGCTGGGATGCGAAGCTATGGTTCCCCAGGGTCATCCGTGAGGAGGACAGATACTCGATGTGGTATACGTCCACAGACAGCGGCGTGGGACAAGTTGGGTACGCATACCTCAAGATACCTGAGCAGCTGTGCGCGGCCACCGTCGCCGGTCTTGTCTTGTGCTCATGCGCTCAAGGGAGCACGCAGCACCGCAGGAATGGCTAGCCCTCGAAGTGCACGGTGACGTGGTAGACGTCGCCCTCCACCGTGTACTCGAGCCTGTGCCCCAGCTTCTTGAAGACGCGCATCATCGGCGCGTTCTCCGTCAGGACCCACGCAGTGAAACCCTTCAGGCCTTTGGCAATTGCCACCTCGATCAAACGTTCCAGGAGCTTGGTCCCCAGGCCCCTGTTCTGCCAGTCATCCCTGACGACGATGGCCACCTCCGCCATCTCGGTATTGGGTATCCGTACGTAGCTGCCCATTGCCACGATGTTCTCCATTCCGTCCTGGACCACGGTCGCGACTATGTTCATCTCGTTCTCGTAGTCGATTGCCACATAGGGCCAAACGCGCCTCAGCGGCATGGCCTTCAGATTGCCGAGGTAGCGCCTCGTCACAGCTTCCTTGGAGAGGGCATAGAAGAGATGTTGCTTCATGGTGGCATCCGAGGGGCGAATGGGGCGCAAAAGAACCTTGCTCCCGTCGCCCAGGACGACCCACTTCTCAAGTTCCGCGGGGTACTCGATCGGCGGAAAAGGAAGGACCTCTTCAGGGAGATACTTGTGATCCTTGGCCCACTGTAGCAGCTCGTTTCTGAATTTGGGGTGGGCAATGTTGATCAGCGCCAGCGCCCTCTCCCGTATCGTCTTTCCTCTCAAGCATGTCGAGCCGTACTCCGTCACGACATAGTCCGAGTCCCCCCTTGTGAGCACGACGCCAGCCCCCTCGCTGAGAAGCGCGCGTATCCTCGAGATCGTGCCCTCCTTCGCCGTGGAGGGCATAACGGTCAATGCCTTCCCCCCCTTCGCCAAACGTGCGCCCCGCATGAAGTCAGCCTGCCCGCCCAACCCGCTGTAGAAACGATATCCCAGCGAGTCCGAACATACCTGGCCCGTAAGGTCGACCTCGAGTGCCTGGTTTATCGCGACCATCTTCTCGTGCTGCGATATCACGAATGGGTCATTAACGTAGCTTGATTCATAGAACTCCACCATCGGGTTGTTGTCGATGAAATCGTAAAGCCGCCTAGTACCCATGGCGAAGGAGGCGATGATCTTACCCTTGTTCAGGGTCTTCTTGGCGCAGGTCACCGCCCCACACTCCACAAGATCCACAACGCCCTCCGTCAGAAGCTCCGTGTGAATGCCAAGGTCCTTCTTCTCCTTCAATGAATCCAGAACTGCATCCGGGACGCTACCGATCCCGATCTGCAGCGTGGACTCATCATCGACGAGTTCCGAGACATACCTCGCTATCCTCTCAGACACGATGTCCTGTTCGGGCCTCGGCGACTCGAGGATCGGCTCATCGTACTCGACGACGACATCTATGTCGTTGACGTGGATGAAACTATCGCCCAGCACCCGGGGCATGTACTTGTTCACCTGCGCAATCACCAGCTTCGCCCGCTCGGAGGCCGTCTTGGTCATTTCCACGGACACGCCGAGGCTGCAGAAACCGTGTTCGTCCGGAGGCGTCACCTGTATCAGGGCCACATCGACCGGCACCAAACCCCTTTCAACTAACCCCGGAAGATCGGACAGGAAAACCGGAGTGTAGTCGGCTCTGCCCTCCGAGACCGCTTCGCGTGTGTTCACCCCCACGAAGAAGGCGTTGAGCCTGAACCTGCCCGCGTACCTGGGATTCGCATAAGGTGCCACGCCCAGCGTGTGCACGTGCAGTATCTCGTTGTCGGATAGGTGGCTACCCAGCTCGACCAACCCATTGACGAGATATTGCGGCTCCCCGCACGCCGAGCCGATGAAGATGTGATTGCCGGTCTTGATCAGGGAGAGCGCTTCCTGGAGGCTTGACTTCTTGTCCTCATAGGACCTGCTACGAAGGTTTCTCTCAGGGGTCAACTTCGCACCCGCCCGTCACTGAGTCGAGCTTGCAGCATATTACTTTGTTTCCTTTTTTCTTTTCCAAAACGGCCGCGCGCTCTTCACGCTCTGCCTTCTCAGGGCAGGATCTGCGCCGGAAAGAATTTTATCCGTTAGGCTTGTCACCGAGTGGGATGTTCAACCCGGGGCGACTCGGATGGGTGTCCCGCGAGAGGGGACAGGATGAAACTTGAGAGCCTGTTCGCGCCGAAATCCGTCGCCCTGATCGGCGCGAGCCGGGATCCAAACAAGGTTGGCCACAGGATCCTAAAGAACATCATTGACGGCGGGTTCGAGGGTGAGATCTACCCCATCAACCCTGAGGCGCAGGAGCTACTTGGTCGAAAGTGCTACGCGAACATAGGTGATGTTCCTGGTACTGTGGACCTAGCGATCATTTGCGTCCCAGCCCGGGTCGTTCCCTCGGTGGTTGAGGGATGCGGCAGGAAAGGCGTGAAATCGCTCATCGTCATATCCGCCGGCTTCAGCGAGACGGGCAGGGATGGCACAACCCTCGAGAGGCAACTCGTCCAACTCTGCCGTAATTACGGCATGCGAATGCAAGGGCCCAACTGCCTAGGTTTGGTTAGCGTCCGCGGCAAGCTGAATGCCTCCTTCGCCTCCACGAATCCGCCGGCGGGGAACGTGGCCTTCATATCGCAAAGCGGGGCGCTGGGAAGCACGATCCTGAACTGGGCCGCGCAGCACGATGCGGGATTCACCGCGTTCGTGAGTCTGGGAAACGAGGCCGACCTCGACGCTGCGGACTTCATCGAGGCCATGGCAGAGGACGAGAAGACCAATGTCATCGCCCTCTACATAGAGGGCGTCAAGGACGGCGAGCGCTTCGTGAAGATCGCCAGCGGGATGACGCAGAGGAAGCCGGTCGTAGCTCTCAAGGCCGGCACGACCGACGTTGGCATAAGGGCAGTCTCGTCCCATACGGGCTCGCTTGCCGGATCCGATGCAGCGTTTACCGCAGCATTTAGGAAGGCGGGCATCCTGCGCGTCAATACCCTGGACGAGCTGTTCAACCTGATACTCGCCTTCGAGGCCCAACCGCTGCCTGCGGGCAGGAACGTCGTGATAGTCACCAACGGGGGAGGACCTGGAATCCTCGCGGCAGATGCGTGCGAGAAGATGGGTCTGGAGCTACCGCTCCTGGAGCGCCCATTGCTCGAGAATATGGAAGCACAACTACCTCCACAGGCAAGCATACATAACCCCATCGACGTCCTGGGGGACGCCGACGAGAAACGGTACGGGCTTGCGTTGGAGGCTGCCCTAGCAAGCAAGAACGCGGATGCCATAATCGTGGTCCTGACACCCCAAGCGATGACTCCGCAAGAGAAGATCGCGGAGGCCGTCGTCCAAGCGTCCAAGAGGTCGCGGGGCAAGCCCATCCTGGCGGTTTTCATGGGGCTGGATGACCGCTCCGCTGCGATCCAGGGCTTGAGGAAGAACAACGTGCCCAACTACAACTACCCGGAGCAGGCCGCAGCCGTGTTGGGGTCGATGTGCGCATATGCAGAGATGCGCGCAAGGATTCGGGAAGAGCCTCCGCGATTTTTGGATGTCGATGACAGACTTGCCAGACAACTGATCGCGAGCGTGAGGAAGGAGGGCAGGGTAAACCTCACCACGGAGGAATCCATGAAGCTTGTGAGCATGTATCGAATTCCAGTCCCCATGGCCGCACTGGCCCGAAGCCGCGAAGAGGCCGCACGAATCGCCGACAGTATAGGATATCCGATCGTGCTGAAGATCGTCTCGCCCGAGATAGTTCACAAGACCGACCTAGGCGGCGTTGTGCTCGACATAAGGAACCGCGAGGAACTCGAGAGGAACTACGACCTGGTCCTCCAGAGGATGAGCGTCGCGATGCCCGAGGCTACCATACGCGGAGTCCTCGTACAGAGGATGTACCCGTCGGCAAGGGAGGTTATAATCGGGGGGATTCGGGATCCCCAGTTCGGTCCCTTGTTCATGTTCGGCCTGGGGGGGATCTACGTGAATTTCCTTCGTGACGTGTCCTACGGCCTCTCGCCCCTGACCAGGACGGAAGCTATCAGAATGATTCAGGAGACCAAGGCGTATGCGCTCCTGAGGGGAGTCAGGGGGCAGCCTCCATCCGACATCGAGTCGGTGGTCGACGTCATGCTCAGGCTTTCGAACCTGATGACAAGCATCGAGGACGTAGTGGAAATGGAGATAAACCCGCTCTTCGCATACGAGAAGGGATGCTTGGCGGTTGATGTCAGGGTGACGATTTCACGCAAGGACGCGAAGGGAGGAGAGGAAGGAGGATGAAGAGCATCTACGTGATCTCCACTGGAACGCTGGCCGGGAAGAGCCTTACGGTGCTTTTCCTTGCCTTGAAAGCAAGGTCCAACGGTAAGAAGGTCGGCTACTTCAAACCCATAGGCATAGGGTCATCGCTGGACGCACGAGGCAACCTGGTTGACGAGGACGCCGAAACGATGAGGAAGATCCTGGATTTGGAGGAGAGACCCGAACTTATCTGCCCCGTCACGATACCGAGAGGGGAGTTTCTGGAGAAATACCCCGCCACGGCTGCCCGCGACTTGGCGGAGAGAATCATGGCCTCTTACAAGGCGCTGTGTGAAGGGAAGGATCTCGTATTCATCGAGGGGCCCGACCGGCTGTGGACCGGATCCTTCGCCGGCCTGCCAGCCCCTAGGGTTGCAGCCATGCTTGGTGCCGGCATGCTCTTGGTCTCGCCCTGCCAAGACGACCCCGCCGTGGACGACTTGATTCACGCGCACGACTACTGCGAGCAGAACGGAGCCATCGTCACCGGGGCTTTGCTGACGCGCATGTCTCCCGAGAGGATGGAAACGACGAAGAGGGTCATCGTTCCGTTCCTAGAAGCCCGAGGCGTAAGGGTGCTCGGCACGGTCCCGGAGGAACGAAAGCTTGCCGCGCTGACGGTGAGGGACATCCACGAGGCCATCGACGGAAAGGTCCTCGCTGGCAAGGACGGAATGGATAAGATGATTCAGAACTACCTCGTGGGCGCGATGACGATGGAAAGTGCGATGAAGTACTTCAGAAGGGCAGAGGACGAACTGGTGATAACCGGCGGCGACCGGACCGACATAATACTTGCCGCTATGGAGGCCGGGGCAGCCGCGATCGTTCTAACCGGCAATCTCCATCCCAGCATCAAGATCCTGCCCCGGGCGGACGACATGGCGATACCGATCATACTCGTTCCGCACGACACCTTCACCACGCTTGCACTGGTTCAGAAGACCATCGGAAAGATCAAGCCGGGAGATGAGAGGCGGATCGCGTTAGCGACGGACCTTTTCGAGCGCAACGTGAGATGGAACGAGATACTTTGAAGCAGGTCCCACGCGGGTCCACCGGCTGCTGGCACCCTTGGCCCCATGGTCCGGACAATCGAAGTGAGTCCAAGCAGAAGGGTCGGCGGCCAGTAAGGTGTGGCAATATTTATCATACGGGGAGGGACGCGACGAGACCCATGGAGATCAAGGAGATCACCCTAAAGGAGCTGAGGCCCAAGCAGTTCATCTCCGAGAAAGTCGAGGAAATCAGATCGATCGTCGGCAACGCCTCGGCGATCAACGCGCTGTCCGGCGGCGTCGATTCGTCTGTCGTGACCATGCTTGGGCACAAGGCACTGGGAGACAGGCTCCACACATACTTCATCGACTCCGGCCTCATGCGTCAGGATGAACCTGAAAGGGTCGTGCGACTCTTCTCCCGTCTTGGCGTGAAGGTCCAGCTGGTGGATGCGAGCAGTGACTTCTTCGAAGCGCTCAAAGGGCTGACCGACCCGGAGCAGAAGAGGGAAGCCATAACGCAGACGTTCTACAGAAAAGTCTTCGGGCGGATCGTCAGGGAGAGCGGATCGCGCTTTCTGCTTCAGGGAACGAACTACACGGATGTGGAGGAAACCGTTGCCGGCATCAAACGCCAGCACAACATTCTCGCTCAACTCGGGATCGACACGGAGAGGGAATACGGATACACCGTCGTCGAACCGCTGATCCAGCTCAGGAAGACCGCGGTCAGAAGGATTGCTAGATCGCTTGGACTGCCAGCGGAGATCTACAAGAGGCCGCCTTTTCCCGGGCCAGCGTTGGCTGCGCGAGTGATAGGCGAGGTCACGCCCGAAAGGATCGCGATCGTCAGGAAAGCCACGAGCATCGTCGAACGCGAGCTCGCACGGACCAAAGCATTCCAGTACCTTGCCATCTTGCACGAAGACAAGGTCACGGGCGTGCGCGGGGGAAAGAGAGACTTCGGGCTGCAGATCGAGGTGAGATGCTGGAACAGCAGGGATGCCAAGGTCGCATCCCCGACGAATCTGCCCTTCAGGGTTCTTGAGAGGCTTGCTCACAGGATAACCTCGGAGGTTCCAGGCGTCGTCAGCGTCACGTACAACGTAACCAGGAAGCCGCCCTCGACCATAGAAGCGGTGTAACGGCGGTCCTGGTTCTTGACACGGTCGATGCTCCAGGCCGGCGGATGGGAATGGATGACGCGAAGAACGACGCTCCCTTTTGCTCAGGTCCCGGACGGTGGAGTGCGATGTGCGCCGCCCACGGATGATCCGGCGTAAAGCCGAGTTGCAGGCAACCCGACAAGTCAGTGGTAAGAACATCTTTCAGCCACATCGGGACGCCGCGTCCGTGCCACGCAAGAAGCCGCTACCGAGGAAGTACGCGTTCTTCGGACTGCACTTCGACCTTCACCCCAGGAAGGACGATACGCAGCTCGGGGAGCACCTGACCGAGGACATGGTCACCAACCTGCTAGAGAAAGTAAAGCCGGACTATGTTCAGTACGACTGCAAGGGCCACGCCGGGTACGCAGGGTATCCGACCAAGGTCGGTTTCCCGTCCCCCGGAATAGTCAAGGACTCGTTGGCGATATGGCGGAAAGCGACCAGAAAGTTTGGCGTCGGTCTTTATGTCCACTACTCCGGGGTCTGGGATTCGGCAGCGATCGAAAACCATCCAGACTGGGCACGGATCGATGCGGATGGGAACCCAGATAAGGACTCGACCAGCACCTTTGGGCCCTACTGCGAAAGGTTGCTCATACCGCAGCTGAAGGAAGCCATCGACGCCTACGATCTCGACGGCGTATGGGTCGATGGAGATTGCTGGGCTGTCAAGCCAGACTTCAGTCCGACCGCGGTGGAGGCTTTCACCCAAGCGACCGGCATCGAGGCGATCCCGCGAAAGGCTGGGGACCCGCACTGGAAGGAGTTCCTAGAGTTCCAGAGAGAGGCCTTTAGGCAGTACGTGAGAAGGTACGTCCAAGCCCTTCACCAACACAAGCCGGGTTTCCAAGTCGCAAGCAACTGGATGTTCTCCAGCTTTGCCCCCGAGCCGATCACCATCCCAGTGGACTACATCTCCGGTGATTACTCGGCCGGGGACTCTGTGAATACCGCGCGCCTCGAGGCACGGTACATGGCCTCGACGGGAATGCCGTGGGACCTAATGGCATGGGGATTCAACAGGGGCAGGGATTCCGGCTGGTCGCTGAAGACGGCGATCCAGCTCAAACAGGAGGCCTCCGTTGTCCTATCCCAGGGCGGAGGCTTCCAGATCTATTACAACCCCACCCGGGCCGGCTGGATCGATGGCTGGATGATCAAGATCATGGCCGAGGTCGCACGATTCTGCAGAGAGCGCCAAGCGTTTTCGCACAGGACGCGGACGGTGCCTCAGGTCGCGTTGCTCCTTTCCGAGACGAGCATCCACGACAAGACGGATCGGCTCTTCGGTGGCTGGGGCGATCTTACGAGGCCGGTTGAGGGAATGCTGCACGCTCTCCTCGAGCTGCACTATTCCGTCGACATACAGGCGGAACACCAGCTTGCAGCTGCCCTTGGGAGGTATCCGCTCATCGTGATCCCGGAGTGCCACCTCATTCCTGACGATCTTCGTGAGGCCCTGATCCGGCGCGCGCAGCGTGGCGGGTCGCTCTTGCTCGTCGGAGCCGAGGCGGCACGCGCATTCGGGGACGTTCTGGGCGTGAAGATGGCCGGAGAGCCCGCGAATGCACAGGCGATGTATCTGCAAGGCGGAGACGATCTCGCCTGGCTGGGCGGGACGTGGCAGGAGGTCGAGCCGACGACAGCCCAATGGGTCGGGAGGGCCTACAGGTCCTCCGATACGAGACAGGACCCGTCGTGTGCTGCAACCGTCGGGCGACTTGGAAAGGGAATGGTGGGAGCGATATATGGGCCGTTCGGGACCGTCTTCCGTGGCTTCCATAATCCCGTGGCCAGACGATTCCTCGGAGACATAATGAAACGGCTCTTTCCCAGACCTGCGTTGACTGTGGAGGCACCGCCATGCGTGGATGTGGCCTTGAGGAAGAAACGCGGCGATTTGCTCGTCCAGATGGTCAATGCCTCGGGAATGCAGGTCGCCTCGGACTACCCGATAATAGACTACATACCGCCCGTGTCGAACCTAGTCATTGAGCTTGCGATTGGCAAAAGGCCTTCACGCGTGTGTCTTGAGCCAGGGCATGAAAGCGTCCGGGCGAACTGGTCGCGCGGGCGACTTCGCGTCAGAGTCCGGTCGCTGGATATACACTCGATCCTAGTTGTCTCTACGTAGGCATCAAGAGCCGTCCATGCGCCGGGATTCGCGAACGAAGAAGACTCCGGCGCGACTACGACAAGGATGCCTCCCAGCCAAGGCCGCCGCCATGGGGAAAAACGGTTAAGATGTCACCGGTTCCGAAGGGCGGCGGTGCAGATGAGGTCGTGGCTCGTTCGACTAGCTGTGGCAGTGGTCCTGTCGATGAGCGCCGAAGCCAGCGTGGGTGCCGATCCAGTGAGGATCCTGGGCATGGGCACCCTACTTCCGGCGGACACCCCCGTCTACCACTGGTGCAGCGATGATCCGCTCATGGCCCTGACCATCATTCCCACCAGGCTAGGGGCGATAAGCTACGAGCCCGAGGATGCGAAGAGGCTGATAAGGCTGTACTTCCCCAGGAAGCTAGACAGATCGACGGTCGATCTCCTCCTCTTCTCAGCTGGAGACGTCGTGCATTTCACGAGTTCCCAGATCGCCGCCATGACCTCGAGCGTCAAACAAGGTGTTGCCGCGATGGCAGACTGCGGGGGCACGAGCGCGATCCTTCAGTACATAGAGTCGTGGGTTGCCTCTGGGATCGACGAGATCTTCCCCAACGACGTTTCTGCGGTGCTTTCCGCGCGCTACGGGTTCTTCACGGGCACCTACCCCGGGTATTTCCTCAGGGGCATCCCGTACACCCTGAGAATACGAGAGGACGTTCCAAACAATCCTTTTTCCCCGTTCCTCGCAGTCGGGATCGAGCGCGTCCACGGGTTCGCACCCAGGAACGTTATCCCCAAGCCCGGCTCCGCGATCCTGGCCGACATGATTGGAGAGCAGGGCTTCCTGAAGGACGGGCCGCCATTTTCAGTTGCGTGGATGTACGAAGATGGTCGAACCCTCGTCGTCTCTGAGTGGTTGGGTCACCCCTTCTGGGGAGACTACGCCTCCGACATACACCAGTCGGAGAACCGCTACGGCCATGAGATGTTCCTCAACCTCGTACTCTACCTCGTCGGAAGGCCCATCTCGCAGGACATCGTCGAGATGCATCGCGCAAACCGGGATAGGGAGGAGATGCGGTTCTTGAGGGACAACGTCCTCTCCGCAATCGATTTCGCGGCCAACTTCGGGGCCAACGTCCGGATGGCCGAGAACGAACTCGCCGACGTGGACGGGCTGATGAAGGAGGCAGATGCTTTGTATCTGGAGGGCGAGTTCGGCCGAAGCTCGGAGACCGTCAGTTCGTGCATCGACAGACTGCGAGGTCTTTTCGAAAAGTCGCTTTCGCTGAAGGATAGGGCCCTCGCATCTCTCTACATGTCCGAATGGCTCGCGATCACGGGCACGCTTGTGATCTGCGGTCTGGTGTTGTACGAGATGATGGTGAGAAGAAGGATCTACAAAGTGGTCCAGACGACGAGGACCTAGCTCGTGTAGGCTGGGCCCAACGCCCCGGTGGGCCTTGGACCGTCCAGCAGGGAGCTCCCATGGCCCGGCCCAAAAAAGCAACCGCGGGGACCCAAGGCTTGATCGGCAGCGTGGCAATAGCGCGCAATGAAGGACCGGTACTGGACACACTTTTCTTCTCGCTTGGCGAGACTGGGCCGGTGTGAATTTGGACAAGAAGGATGTCCTCAAAGCGCTCCAGAAGGTCTATGATCCGGAACACCCGATCTCCGTGCTCGATCTGAAGATCGTCAGCGAAGATGATATCAGGATGCTGCCGGGCCGAATAGAGCTTGAGTTCTCGCCCACCACGCCCTTCTGCCCGATGGGCGGCGCGATCGGGGTCGTGATCAAGTACGCTCTTGAGAAGCAGCTTGGGGTCCCCGTGGACGTCAAGGTCAAGCCCGGCACGCACGTCCAAGAGAAAACCCTCAACGAGACGCTGAGCGATCCTGCCAAGTACGAGGCAGCACGAAAGAGGTTCGAAGAGCTGGGCATCATGGACCAGTGTATCCAGAGCTAGGATCGGCTGGGTGCGCAACCTGCGAGTACGAAACCTAGGCGCTCGACATGTTTCCACCTGCTGCCGCGCAGTTGGTGTAAGATCAATTGACGGATATTGCACGCGTGATGCGGTAGTTGCTGGGCTTGAAGCCCACCCCGTATGTTGTGGAGGTCGTCTCGCAAACGTAGTACTTCGTCCCGTTAACTTCGTAGAAGTCGCCTGACGCACCTGCTACCGAGACTCCAACCATCATGTGGTCCTCCTCTCCATCGCCGTTTGTGTCGACCAGTAGGAGCACGACGGGATATCCTTCGCTTCCAGCAGAACGCATTAGTCGTGCGGCAAGAACCGACGTGTCCTCGCAGTCGCCTCCTCCCTCCACCAGCGTCTCAAGCGGGTGCCTGACGTAGCCCTGGTCGGGTGCGTCGTAGATGTAGGGCAGGTACTGAACGAACTTGAGGATGTTGTTGACCCTTTGCAGATCGGTCGCAGCCTGACCATATAGATAATCCGCAAGCAGTTCGACATCATTGCACGGCGTCTGCAGGACCTTGATGAAGGATTCTTCCTCGGCGTCACTGTAATGCGGTCCGACCGCTAGTGCGATATACTCGCTTCTGTTGAACCCGGTTCCGCGCAACCCGCTCGCGCCTTTCGACCAGTGCCTCTGACCCAAGTAGAACCAATCATAGTCTCGGTATATCTCACCCGCGAGGGAAATGGCATCTTCAAACTGGCGGAGCCGCGCACTGGAATCGTTGTAGAGCCCAAGCAGCCGCTCGTTTGAGGCCGTCAGGCTTTCGAGCTCTTGCATGATCGAGCTGATGTTCCGGTTCAGACCCTCAATGTCCGCATATGCCCCGGCAAGCATCTCCTCCAACACGGCACACGTTGCCCGCGACTCAGCGAGCTGGGCAGCCGATTCCTCGAGGAGTATCTTAAGATCATCTGCTTGGCGCTGCAACAGCGCAAGCGACTCGCTTGAGTTGCAGTATTGGTACGTGAGCTCCGATAGCGTCTGATTGAGTTGGGAATTGCGGGCCAGAAGGCTCTCTTTCTCCGCGGAAAGAGAGCTCAGGTAATCCTTCAACCCATCCATCTCAACCTGCATATCGCGCAGGTTCTCCTTCTCGGTCCTCAGCTCGACGAGCGTTCTCGCCAGCTCCATTGAAATGGCGTCCCTCTCGGCCGCTACGTCTCGATACATCCCTTTCCACAAACGATGCCTTCCCGTAGCAAGGTTCTGGTACCCAGCCTGCACGGCAAAGATCAGGCATAGCCCCGAGATAACGATCAACAAGGTGCAGATCGCTCTGGATGGTGGCGACAAGGAAGACGACCTCCCGCGCTCCAGCGGCACCAGCCTCGCATCTATTAATCTCTCTCGGCTGGCCTTTTCACGCGAATGCTGGGTCCGATTCCTCGTCTCAACGCTTCCTCCAGACGTTCCTCAACTCCTCGGCGTGCCGGCGACACACCCACACTCCCCATCCACTTGCTGCATGACTCAGAAGCATCAGGTCATGCAAACGGACCATGGCGCCTGAACCCATCTTTGGAGTCGCATGGTTCACTGCAGCGCCGCGATACATGTATCGCAAGAGGATACCCCGAAACCGAAGGCTGCAAGACGACCCACCTCTACGGCCATCCATGGCCGGATCTCTCGTCGAACATTTGCGATTCAAGTAAATACCATTCCCCTGAGTTGCAAAGTCTTTTTATTGGCCGAAAGGGATCCTGATCGTCCAACGAGGAGGAGAACGAATGAGGACGGCGCTGCTCAAGGGAAAAACGCTCTACACGCCCTATGGCAGGCTTAGATGTCCTACCGGCCTGGCCGGCTCGGATGGGGACGGGCAGGCGCCGCTGTTCTCTGGCTCCACTCCTCGCGGATGCATAAGGCGACAGGGGGGCCAGATCCTCGCCGACATCTGGGACAACAAGGGCACCTGGCTCCTTGAGACCTTCATAGTCGAGATGCCGCAGACGACCGTGAAGCTCCAGGAAAAAGCCCATCCCCTTCCGAAACGCGGCACCACGACGCAGTATACTCTGACGATCCCGAAGAACATCGTGGAGTCGCTGTCGTGGAAAAAGGGGGATCGGATTAGGGTCGCCATGGTATCCGACGACACCGTCGAGATGTTCAAGAAGGCATAGCGCGGTCGAACCACCGACGCGAGGCCTTCTTTACCTATCCCCGCGGCGCTCCGAACAATCCTGCGCGAAGCTTTCGCCATCCTTCGTCCCGAACAGACCATTCCGTCTCGCTAGCCGGCCATTCCAGCCGACGGCGAGAACCGATGCAAAACGTCCCGGAAGACCACTCGTTCCCTTCGGTTCCCCGCGACTCCCTCCGATCATCCCAGGACTGGAGGCGAACGGAATCCAAAAGGTGAGCGGCCCTATGCCCATCTCACTGGGCCCAGTCAGCACACGATGGTCGCCACGTATCCACACCGACCTAAGTCTCCGTCCGAATGCTGCGGCACGAATGTCGTGAGCTCGCCGGCCGCGGCCAGGCAATGCCCGTGAAGGATCGGGGTTGGCGATGATACAGGATTGAGCGGCGGTGGCCAACGCATCAACGGGGCAATAGGTCCCTCCTACTTGGGGATCGACGGACCTGCGATCAATACGAAACAAGTGGTCAGCGACAAAGTTCACGGCAAAGCTCATTGCAGCGGCGCGGAATACCCGACTGACACATGTGTCAACCTACCGCGCCGCCGCAACAGGCGCTTCTTGCTTGAACTGGAAGACCCTGATGGTCCTCATTGATCGACACTCGAATCAGTCGAGTCCGTCGAATGCGCTGATGCATCGTGAAGCCACATCGACGGGACCGTCCTCCTTCGTAGCTTCCCAGCAGACTTGCCCACAGACCAGCCTGCAGGGGAGAGGTTTTCTGAGGTAGCCAAAGGTGCGCAGATCGATTCCGTCGCTTTGTGGTCAACGCCGTCGTGAATGCCACATGTATCAACGTCACGAAACTCGGCGAGCTAGGAAGCAAGCCGCCCAGAGCCACGGGGGCGTTTCTCCCGACGCAATTCGGAAGGTGAGCGGATTCCCGAACCTCCTTGCAAGGGATCCATTCGATGCAGCGCCGAACGCCACGCAGCCTGCGCGTGCCGGGTTGTTCCCTTGAAAGAGCAACCGACAACCTGGGCGGAACTGCAGGAAGGCGAGCAGACGCTTAAAGGAAGACCCGAATGTTCGGGTGACGTTGCCTCCCGAAAAGAAGGAAATGGCGGAAAGCTCGACTGGGCTTCGTCGGCGAGGAAATATTCTCCGCAACCTTGAACCCTCGATGCGCTTGCTATCTAGCCCTCCAAGAAGGTTGCACACGTAGGTTCATGGGCGGGGAATGATCCCGACCGGCCGAACACTGCTACCGCCCGATCCTAGGAATGCTACTCTTTCACGAGGAGAAGGGAACATTCCCTACAGGGAATGATATTTCGCGGCCTCGGCACGGCCAACCTCAGAGACTGAAGTGCTGACGCGCCCGTGCGCCGAAGGTCGCGGAAGGGCTCTTGACAGGGATGACCCGCCTCGGTGCAGTGCCACCTTCCTATCAAGGACAGGCCGCGGCGCGGAAAGCACCGACATCCGTGCCGGGAAGCCAGATGAACAATTCCCTTGATCGGCCGCAAGTTCACCGTTGAGAATCCTCTTGGGCCTTCAGCCGACCTTGAGCATGAGTGCAATACGAGACAGACGTGCACCTGGAACCGGCACCGCCAGCGCCCTGACCAGGAGGGGCGGGATTCGCGAAACGGGCAACGCACCGGATGAGACGCCGCCAAAGATATTTAATGCGCGCATTGATACTTGTATCAGGAGGCAGCTGGTTGCCGGTCACCCTCACGGGAGAGGAATACGTCGATATCATGGGCGTCCTCTTCGCCTCGCAGTACCTTTCAGGTCGAGAGTCGTACCTGCGTCTTACGCAATGGAAGGACGAGATAACGAACGTGCTGGGCCAGAACGGCTTCTCCCAAGACAAGATCGAGCAACTTTCCAAGAGATTCACGCAGAAGGTCGAGCAGATCCGCGAGCAGACGGCGGACTGGCGCGAGAAACTGTTTGAAACTACGGGGATTACCCCCGCGCCGGGCACCGAAACCACGTCCGTGAGGATGCTGGCCCAAGATAACCAGATCATCGACATGCTGGTTGACCTAGGCTTCCAGAACTCACGAAGCGATGCGATCGCGTACTTTGCCCACAAGGGGATAGAGTACCATAGGTACTGGCTCTGGCTCCATAAGGATGACATTGCAAAGGCGATAATCTCGCACAGGAAGATCGCCGATGAAATCAGGGGCAGGAGCGAGATTCCCGTCCACTGCCCAAGGTGCAAGCAGGTCCTCGCCATGCACAGCGACTATGTGATCTGGCGGTCGGGAGGCGTAAGTCCGACCACCGTCACCTGTCCGACCTGCAAGACGAGATGGACCTACGAGATCGATGTGCGGGGCAAGGTTGCCACGAGGCCCGCAACGGGTACTCGGTAGCAGCCCTGATACTTGTATCGAACGCGCGCATCGAAGGTCCCCGTTCCCCAGTTCCTCTAACCAAGCCGAGCCTCTTGCCCGGGGCTCCCATTCCTGCACAAGCACATCGGCCTAAAGAGGCGTTGCGCAAGATTAATGGGCCAAGCCGGAGACCCTAGATCAGTGTAGCGCCTTGCTGAACGCAGACGTTGCCGAGGCGTTGGACGAGATCGCGGACATCCTGGAGATCCAAGGGGATAGGTTTAGGCCGAGGGCGTACAGGAGGGCCGCACGCTCGATCGAGAGCTCATCGGCCGACCTGGTCCAGCTGATGGCCTCCAACCAGCTCACCCGTATCCCCGGGGTAGGCGAGAGCATTGCCTCAAAGATTAGCGAGTTCGTACAGACCGGCCGGATCACCTATCTGGAAGAACTGCGCAAGAAGGTCCCGAGCGGGGTGGCCCAACTTCTCAAGATCCCGGACGTTGGGCCGAAGACGGTCAAGCTCTTCTATGAGAAGCTGGGCATAGCCTCGATCGACGATCTAGAGCGGGCGATAGAGAGCAAGAAGCTTAGGACACTCAAGGGCATCGGGCCGAAGACCGAGGAGAACCTGATCCGGGGAATCAACCTCGTGCGGAGGGGAGGCAGCAGGATGTTGTTGGGACGTGCCCTTCCCGTCGGCCTTGAGATCCAAAGACACCTCTCATCCACGCCGGGCGTGCAGAGGATCAGCCTAGCCGGATCGCTCAGAAGGATGAAGGAAACGGTGGGAGATCTTGACGTTCTTGTAACGTCGTCCTCACCGCCCGTGGTCACGGAAGCGTTCACGTCGATGCCGATGGTCAAGCACATCCTGGCCAAAGGTGAAACGAAGTCGAGCGTTCTGCTCACCAACGGCCTTCAGGTTGACCTGAGGATCGTTCCCGACGACTGCTTCGGCAGCGCGCTCCAGTACTTCACCGGCTCGAAGGAACATAACATCAAGCTCAGGGAGATCGCCCAACGGCGCAGCATGAAGCTCAGCGAATACGGGTTGTTCGACGCGAGCGGCAGGAGGATCGCGGGCAGGAACGAGGAAGAGATATACCGTTCGCTGGGGATGAGTTACATCGAGCCAGAGCTCCGCGAAAACACAGGGGAGATCGAGGCCGCCGCCGAGGGCAAGCTTCCCAAGATCATCACGACCGGCGACATAAGGGGCGACTTCCACGTGCACAGCTCATGGAGCGATGGCAACCAAGACATACTGAGCATCGCGCTCAAAGCGCGCGCCCTGGGCTACGAGTACATATGCATCACGGACCACTCCCATACCCTCAGGATCGCCAGGGGTTTGCACGAAGACCAGGTCCTGAAGCAGGTCGACGAGATACGAGAAGTGAACGCGCAGCTTGGCGATCGGCCGAAGGTGCTGGCCGGACTGGAAGTGGACATCAAGGCCGACGGTTCCCTCGACACCAAGGATGAGGTTTTGGAGCAGCTCGACCTGGTGATCGCGAGTGTTCACTCCCGCCTCAAGTCGACCCGCGCGTCGATGACGGAGAGGATGGTCCAAGCGCTCTCGACGGGACTGGTCTCCATACTTGGGCATCCAACCGGCCGGATTCTGGGGCAGAGGGAAGCATGCGCGCTTGATGAAGACGTGTTATTCGATGCGGCGTTGCAGCACCGGACATGGATGGAGATCAACGCCTTTCCGGATCGCCTCGACCTAGACGAAGGAATGGCGAGGAGAGCCGCAGGCATGGGCATCAAGCTTGCGATCGGCACCGACAGCCACGACGTTGAACAGCTTAACTACATGATGTTCGGCGTGGCAGTGGCACGAAGATCCTGGCTCGAGCGAAAGGATGTGGCCAACTGCATGGGCAAGGCCGAAGTCGTCCGGGCGCTTGCGGAGATGAGAGCTAGACGGTAGTTCCGTCCCATGAGTGCTCGAGAAGTGTGTTTTGCATGGGCTAGCGACCTAGCATCGACTCCATGCATCGATCGAACCGCTCCGGAGGGCTCTACAAAGACATTTTTATGGATTTGGGAGGGCCGGACGGGAAGCCTGTGCGAAAGTGTTTTAGGCGGCCGTACTATCCCATTTTGAGGGGCGCTCCTTGGATAAGCTAGAATCCACAATTGTGCTGGCCGGCATGAGGCTTTCCCCTTTGGAGATCGCCGCACTTGTATCCTCGTCGCTAGCCTTGGCAGTCCTCGTGGCGAGGATGGCACCGGTTGGAGCATACAAGCTCCCGGCCGCGATCGTTGTGTTTCTACTTGCCGCGATGGCCCAGCTCGCCCAGATCCAAAGATCCGGACCGCGGGACGCCGTGAGGATCATCGGGCCCCTGAGCCTAATCTGGATCGGGGCAGTTTCCCCCGTCATCTCGATCCAACTCATCGCGATACTTGCGGCACTGGTGATGTCCGCCGTCCTGGCGCTGCGCGCAAGGATCTATTCGATGAAGATGACTGACGTCGCGTTGATCGTCGTATCATCGCTGGCGGTCGGGGCTTTCGTATCCGCCCCCAAGGTCATGGGATACCTGACCATAATGGGACCGGGCACGGCCTTTGCGCTGTCCGCACTGATCTGCTTCATGGGCGAAACGTGGGCGCTCTCCAAGCCTGGGACTGAAAACCTGCCAAGGACGGCATTCGCTCCGCTCGCCGTCCTAGGGGTCTACCGTCTCGGCCTCTCCAGCATCGACAACGCAGGGGCGATCATCCTCGCCGGGCTCTTCTACTACCTTGCGTTCCTGCGGTTGCTGAGGAGCAGGGCGAAGATAATGCATATCCTCGTCCTGGTGGTCGGATCCCTCGCGCTGTCCGGATTCCTCTGGGGCGAGATCCCCCCGTTGCTGGGAACCGTGGGCTCGGACGCGGAGTGGTTCCTTTTGACGAACTCAGCATTCATGCTTGTGGTTTCCCTTTGCTACTATCTGTTCACCCCGGGGATAGTGGTCGTGATGACCATTCCGATCTGGTTCCTTGGTCTCTACTGGGTGTTGGACAGGTTCCTAGGCGATTATAGGCTGGCGGGCGTGTTCAGGGGCGCCGAGCTTGTGGTGGCGGTCGTCGCGTTGGCCGCGGCGTTGGGAGCCATGCAGTACGCGTCCAGAAGGGCTGCGGCCACGGCTTACGGTGCCCCGGGAAGGTTTCAGATGAAACACATAGTCGTCTTGCTGATCGCGGCCATCGCCACGGGATCGTTCCTGACTGAGCCCACGCAGATGGGATACTCTCCGATTCAGGATCAATCGACGTGGTTCTTCGTCTCATCCGGGACGTTTCTTCTCTTAATGATCGCGCTGTCGGCAGCATTCAGCTCAAGGGCAGTGGCTGCGGTCTTCGGCCCATTCATAATCCTGTTCGGGTCAAGGGTGGTAGGAGGACAGCTTCAGTACGGACCCCAGATCTTCCTTGGTGTGGCGGTGCTTCTCTCGATCCTCTCGTGGCTTGTTCTACTTGGAACGGATTTCGTGTCCCGGACCGTCGACTCGTTCATCGGGAGGTACACGGAACGCATGGCCGCCGTGTGGCGCTCCGAGGGCAAGGAAGAGGAGGCTGCAAAGGAGGAGTCAGCGGCTCTGAAGGGAAGGGAGGGACAGGCCCTCCAGATGCCCCCCGACCTGGACGAGCGGATACGCCGCATAAAGGCGCGCCTTGCCATCGACGAGGGCATCATCCGAGAGGTGGTGACTAACCTCTTGATGGGAAAGGATGTAATCCTGATCGGTTCGCCGGGGACGGGCAAGACGGAGCTTGCAAAGATGATCCCCTCGATCATATTCGACAAGCCCTACAGGGTGGAGACGGCCACCTCGGACTGGACGACGTACGACGTCATCGGCGGCCTGATGTACGATGGAAAGAAGATGACCATCAAGCATGGCTGCGTCACCCAGACCGCGCTCCAAGGCGAATGGCTGATCATAGACGAGTTCAACAGGGCTGACATAGACAAGGCCTTCGGTGGAATGTTCACCGCGATCGAGTCGCACCGCCTGAACGTCCCGACCCTAGACAATACTACGAGGACCATCCGAATACCCGACGACTATAGGATCATCGGCACCCTGAACACGTACGACAGGCACTTTTTGTTCAACATATCATACGCCCTGATGCGCCGGTTCGCCTTCATCGGGATGCCCATACCTCCGCGAGACGAGGAGCGAGCGATCCTCACCGGAGAGAGGGGAGTGGCGTTCGAGGACCTCAAGCAGGCACTGGGGCGCGGGAGGGTCGAGAGGGTGCTTTCCAGCACGCCCTACCGGAGCATAGTCGACAAGCTTCTCGACGCCATGAACCCCACCACTGGCATCAGGAAGATAAGGGGGATCGGGACGGCCCAGATGATCGACACCATGAGGTTCGTGCTGATGGGAATGCTCACCCAAGGGGACGCTCAGCACTTGGACCTTCTGGACCGAGCGATCGAGTCCAATGTCCTTCCGCAGTTGGACGGCATGAACAGGGAAATAGACGAGGAGCTTGTGCAGACCATCGAGAGGGTCCTCGGCAAGGACTCCAGGGTTGCCTCGGAACTCAGGGCAATGACCATGGGACTTGACATACTTGACCAGCTCGCAGCATGAGGTGCGGCCGTTGAGGACGGAATGGATCCTTGCGCTGGCGTTCGGTCTCTTCGCGTCAACGGTGATGGCGGGAACGGACAGGCAGCTCATGGCTTTCGAGGACAGCTCCTATAGCTTGGAGAACCGCTTCTTCAGGACCGGCTCGACCATATACTTCCAGGCGCTCGGGACCGCCCAAGCGTCAAGCCCCGTTCTTTACGTCAGATTGATGGGCGTCGAGATCCAGGTAGCCCTGACGGAGGTCGCACCCAGGTCAGGCATTTATCGGGGCGTCTTCCGGACCGGTAGCGTCACCGACGATTCCCGGGACATGATAGCGACCTACAACGGCGCTGTGCTCCAACTTCGGTCGGATATCGATCGGGACGGGATCACGGGAACCACGGACGTCCTCAACATCACCATCGACGACCAACCCCCCATTCCCCCGAGGTGGTGCGACGCCAACGCAACGCCCTATGGATCAGTCAGAGTGAACTGGACCGAGTACGGTGAAGCCGACTTCAGACGCTACACCGTTGTTCGCGCCCTGCGGCAGGATTTTGCCGATGCGGTCGACGTCGCGAACATAACGAACCCCAAGATCTTGCAGTGGACGGATCCTGAGTACAACCTGATCAGCGGTACCTCCTATTGGTACGGCGTCTACGTCGTTGACCTCGCGGGCAACCCTTCCGTGATCAGGGCGGCCGAGAGGCCCGTCGTGCCCTTCAACGACACCAAGCCCCCGGGGAAGGTCACCGGGCTGAAGGCCACGGCGCCCGAAGGCGGCAACTCGATTAACCTGACATGGAAGGCAAGCCCTGAGAAGGACGTCGTGGGCTATAGCATCTACCATTCCGTCGTCCCGCCGGTGGAGATCGCGAACAGAAACCTGATAGGCTTCGTCACCACCACCAGCTTCCTGCACGAGGGCATCTCGGCCAACTATCTTCACTTCTACGTCGTCGTCGCGTTCGACGAGGAGGAGAACCCGAGCCCTGCCTCAGCGCCCGTGAATGCAACGCCCGACGATACCCTCCCGCCGGGACCGCCGACCAACCTCGCCATCTCTACGGACGCGACCGGCTATCTGAATCTGACATGGTCTGCCCCGGTGGGCGAGGAGGTCTACAGATACCGGATCTATCGATCCGAGGAGAGCGGCGCCCAGCAGTTCTGGAACCCCCTCGCCTCCACGAGCCAGACCAGTTACCTCGATCAGGCCGTCGTTCACGGGAAGACCTACTACTACGTCGTCCGGGCATGCGACAGAGCGGGAAACGAGGAGAAGAACACCATACAGGTCGCCGCAACCTCCGTGGACACAACCCCGCCGAGACCCCCCAGGGGGCTTAGGGCCGAGGAGACGAACATAGGGGGTAGAATAAAGCTCGTGTGGCTTGCTCCCGGCGGCGAGGTCCCGGCGGAATACTGGATCTTCAGATCAACCACCCCTGGCGGCCAGAACTTCTCCAACCCCTTGGCCGTCGTTTCAAAGACGCAGTTCACCGATCGGACCGTCCAAGACGGGGTCATCTACTACTACGTCGTGAGGGCCGTCGACATCGCCGGCAACGTCGAGACGAACACCAACGAGATAGCCGTTATGTCCCGGGACCTCACCCCACCGCCGCCCGTCCTTGACGTGATCGCACTCCCGCAGCAAGGCGGCGTGATAGGCGTAGGCTGGATGCCGCCCGGGTCCAATGTCGAGGATCCTGACCTTGCCAAGCAGATACGCGACGACGTCCACCACTACAACGTCTACTGGAACACCTACCAAGGATTCAAGCCGGATCCCTCCAAGATGTTTTCGACAACCGAGACCAGCATACGCCACACCAACCTGATCGATGGTCAGACCTACTACTACATAGTTCGCAGCGTGGACGCGGCGGGCAATGAGAACAAGGACGATGACAAGACCTCGGCGAGCGCGGTGGCTGATACCTCGCCGCCGGGCGCACCGACGAACCTCAAGACTTTTCGCCTCGAGGACGGCCGAATCAAGCTCGACTGGGACGCCCCCTCGGGCGAGCAACCCTACAGGTACAACATCTACAGGTCGACGGCGCCGGGGACGCAGAGCTACAGATTCCCGTTCGCCATGGCGTTCGCGGAGACCGAGTGGATAGACGACAACGTGACGAACGGACAACGCTATTACTACGTCGTCCGCTCGGCCGACTTCCTCCTCAACGAGGACGCGAACACGAATGAGGTCTGGAATTTCTCCGAGGACCTCATGCCGCCGCCGGCGCCCAGAGGACTGAAGGTCACTCAGCTGGCGAAGGGCGACCTAATGTTGAACTGGACCGAGCCGGAGTACCAGGTAGCCTCCCCAAGGGGGACCGTTAGGGACGCTGACAGGGTCGCCTTCTACAGGGTCTACGTCTCGGAATTGCCCGGGCAACAGGACTTCAGCAGGCCCGTTGCAGAGACCAAAGAGACCTACTTCATCGACAGGGGATTGAGGGATATGGTCAACTACTATTACGTCGTCAGGTCGGTTGACTCCGCCGGCAACGAGGATGAGAATCGGAACGAGGTGCGGGGGACCGCCGATGCCAGCCCGCCAAGCCCACCGGTGGATGCGTTCGCGCAGAGAAGCCCGAGGGGCGAGGTCGTGCTCTCGTGGTCGGACCCGGACGGGGAACCAGTCTTCGAGTACAGGATATACAAGTTTACTGGAAACGAGACGCAGACCTTCACATCCCCTCTGGCGGTGACAAGGAAGAACCTCTTCGTTGACAACGACGTTTCACAGGCCGTTCAGTACCGATACGTTATCAGGTCCGTAGACAAGGCCGGGAACGAAGGCCGCAACACCAACGAGATATTGGCGCCCGTGCTGCTGGGCCCGCCGCTGAAGGTTGAGGCTCGAGCTTCCAAGGGCGGCGCGATCGACCTCACCTGGGAACCGCCGGCCGGAGCAAAGGACTCGGTCAGGGAATACAACATCTACAGGAGCGTTGTCCCCGGCGTGGAGCAGATCGGCGACCCGTGGGCCACCACCGTTCTGACGATGTACAAGGACACAAGCAGGGTGGTCGGCGGGACCATCCACTATATGGTCGATGGCACGCGCTACTACTACACGATCAGGGCGGTGGATATGTACGGCAACGAGGGCATGAGATCCGCAGAGGTCAGCGCGGTCTCCGACAGCCAACCGCCGGGCAAACCTCGCGACCTAACGGCGAGGGCCGAGCCGAACGGCGAGATCACGCTCATGTGGCTCGCTCCCGTCGGGGAAAGGGCGGCAAGCTACAGGATCTACCGATCCACAAAGTCCGGAACCTTCAACTTCTTGGTACCCCTCGACGAGACAACGAGGATCATCTACTATGACAAGAGCGTCAAGAGCATGACGACCTATTACTACGTGGTCAGGGCGGTCGATGAAGCGGGCAACGAGGAACAGAACACCGATGAGGTGTCCGTCATGGCCTTCGATGCTCCGCCGCAAGCGCCCAGAAACCTCAGGGCCCAGGTGAGGCCCAACGGCTCAATAACCCTCATCTGGGACCAGCCGCTTGGCGAGATGGTTGCCCACTACAACATCTACCGTTCCCTTGAGTCCGGAAAGTACAACTACGCGGAACCATATGCAAGGACGACCCTGACGACTTTCACCGATGGCTTCGTGGAGCACGGCATCACCTACTACTACGTCGTCCGGGCAGTGGACAGCACCGGAAACGAGGAAGACAACAAGAACGAGATCTCAAGAATGTCCCAGGATACGGAGCCCCCGGCGCCTCCCGCCGGACTTGAAGCCATCCCTGCCGGGACAGGAAGCATTTTGTTGCAATGGCGGGACCCCGAGGGGGAGAGACCAGCAGGCTACATCGTGTATCGGTCGCAATCTCCCTTCTTCAAGCCGGGAATCCAGAACCTCTTGGCCCGGACGCAAGGGAACTCCTACCTCGACGCTGGGCTGGGGGATGCCCAGACCTACTACTACGTGGTCCACTCCGTAGATTCGATAGGCAATGAGGATGAGAACGAGAACCGGGTGCAGGCAACGACCCCGCCGCCACCGCCTTCCAACCTTTCGGCATCGAACAACGAGAGAGGCGAGATCGTCCTCGTCTGGAAGATCCCCAGTACCCCCGCCGCGAAGTTCAGGATCTACAGATCCACGAGAAGCAGGAACTACGACCTCTCGAGCCCCTTGGCCGAAGTCCCCTATCCCACGAGCACCTACATCGATTCTGGACTTAACCAGAGCCAGACCTACTACTACGTCGTAAGGTCCGTGGATGCCCGCGGCGCCGAGGAGTCCAACCTGAACGAGGTGCACGCCGTCTCGATTGAGACGATCCCGCCGGCTTCTCCAACCGCCCTTCGGGCGACCCAGGAAATCAGCGGAGCGATCGGCCTGTCGTGGAACCACCCTGATCCGCGGGACGTATCGCTGTACAATATCTATCGCTGCGATGGGGCGCCCAACATCGCCAAGGCCACCCTGCTGGCATCGACGAACCAGACATCGTTTGTGGACGTCAACGTCACGAGCGGCAAGACATATTCCTATCTGGTGAGGGCGGTCGACATCCACGGCAATCAGGAGGGAAACGTCAACTGGACATCCATCATGTCGCTTGACACGCTTCCGCCGGCGCCCCCAAGCAACCTCACGGCGCGGGCTCGGTCTGGAGGATCGATCGAGCTGAGCTGGCAGCCGTCGGGCGAGAGAGGCGTCACCTACAGCATCTACAGGGCCATGTCTAAGGATCCAGCCAATGCCTCCCTCATAGCGTCCACCAACCTCACGACGTATGTGGATAGCAAGTTGATCAACGGCAGGGAGTACTTCTACCTGGTGCGAGCAAGGGATTCTGCAGGCAACGAGGAACGCAATGAGGTGATGGTGAGCGCGGTCGCCAGCAAGGCCGGGCCCAGGGTTCTGCTAGCATTGCTGCTGATCGCCGTCTTTGTCTCGGGAGCCTATGCTGTGGACAGACGCATACGGACCTCGCAGACGCGCACGAGCGCTCGTGGGTGAGACGCGAATGGAGGAAGCGCTCGAAGAATCGATGAAGTCCTTCATGAGGAAGAGGGTCTTCGCGCTCCTGCTCACCAACTTCCTTGGGAACCTGGAGCTAAAGAGGATAGAAGTCCAGATCGGCCGTGAGACCAAACTCGACCTATCGCGGAAGAAGTTCGAGGACGCCTTCAAGCTGAACTCGCTGGAATCGATCTCCCACATCCTGCTCAACGAGATAATGCCCATGATAGAGAAGAAGCCCAGCTTCTTCTCGACCAGGCAGAGGAGCATCTGCGAGAAGGAGATAAGGGGCGTGATCGACTGGCCCCGAACCTTCAAGCGCAACCTCTGCCAGGGACAGCTGATCGGCAAGGAGTTCGTCGTGGTGAACCCTCGACAGGAGTGGGACACCCCCGAGAACCTGCTCTCCATGCTTTGCCTCCTTGACATAGTGAAGAACACGTCGTACTTCAAGAGAACGTTCAGGGAATCGGTGGAGAGCTCAAAGTGGTCCGAGAGGATCGTGGAGTCGCGGGTCCTCGACGCGATTGCCCAAGAAGGGCTGAGAAGAACCAAGATGCCCTACTTCAGGGACATGGAGGAAGAAGTCGAGGAACTCTTGGACGACTCGTCAAAGATCGAGGAGCTGGAACGGGAGTTCGAAAGGCGGGTTCAGCTCAATCTTATTCGGAACCCCGGATACGAGCGAGTCTATCAGTGGCGAAGGGAGTTCTTGGGGCAGGCCGACGTGCAGAGGGAGTCGACCAGGATCCTCAGGGACATACCGGGCGAGGGCATCGAGTACATGTCCAAGCTCTACGAGATCTGGACGCTCTTCGAGGTCGCCGACGTCATGGAGGAGCAGGTCCAGCTTTTCAAGTACTACTCCGAGGTCGGCGAGGGCCCCCTCTTCACCGGGACCCTGCCCAACCCCAGCCGCGAGGGAATCTCATCCGAGAACATCGAGATCGAGCTCTACTACCTTCCGGCACAACGCGTGGCGGAGGGCGTATGGCGGAGGAGCGCTCAAGCAAAAAGCTTTCTCCGAGCCTTCTACCCAGACGGGACGAAGGAGGACAGAGCCATCTACCTGCGAGGCTCCTGCCCCATGGAGTTCTCACCCGGCCAGAAGAGGAGGGTCGAGGTGTCGGTTGGGATCTTCCCAAGGTTCAGGGAAATCCAGACCCAGATCGAGCCCGAGGTTGACCTGATCGCTCTCCCGCTTCACCCGTCCGACGACAGGGAAGCTCTGAACCGCAAGCTCCTGTACAATCTCACCAAGTACATCCGCGGCATTCCGTTCTCGTCCGAATCCAAAGGAATCGTGCTTCATCCCGCGACCTGGTCACCCCTGACAGGCAGCCCCGGCCAAGCCCTGGGCAGCGTTGAGGCCTGAGCGGGGAGCCGAGACGAAAGGCGTGCGGGGTGATGAGCGCCGGGGAAGGGAGTTGAACCCTTGAGCCCCACGAGGGGGCACCAGCTTCCGGTGGCAACTCCGCTCCAGGCTGGCGCATCTGGACGGCCTCAGCCCTAGTCCACTCTGCCACCCCGGCGCCGGCTGAGAAGAACCCTGTAGCCTGACCTCCTCCCTGTCTCCTCCAGATTCCCGAAGGTCTCCTGCATCAGGGATGAGAGGGGCCTGGCACCCATCCTTGTCCTTGCGACGATCTGCAGGCTCCCCCCTTCTCTTAAATATTTGCGGGCCAGGCGCACGATATTCGCCAAGAGGCTTCTTCCAGCCCTTATCGGAGGATTGCACAACACCACATCGAATTTGGCAGCGAAGGGTGAGTACAAGTCCCCGACCACGACGAGCCATGGCCCGGCCGCATGCTTCCGGAGGTTGGCCGCGGCCAACCAGGCCGCTCGCTCATTGATCTCAACGCCAATCACGCTAGCTCCCATCTGCGATGCGCAGACCGCCAGCGCTCCGTATCCGCATCCAAGGTCCAGGACAAGGCTGCCGACGGGCACTTGCATCTTATCGATCAAAAGAAGGGTTCCTTTGTCGACGGCCCGATAGGAGAATACGCCGGGAGATGTCAGGAGGTCGAACTTGCGACCCCGGAAGTAGAGGGTGACCGTTCCAGGCTTGTACCGTCCGCGCGGCTTTCGGGAGAAGTAGTGCTCAAACGGAGACGCCATCGGCATCCTCTTGAAGGTCCATTCCCAAGACAAAAAGGAGCAGGCCGATATTAAAAGCCATCATGGGAAAAAGGCCGAATTCAATCTCAATAGCCGGGCTATCTGGACCAAATTTGGCAGAAATGCCTACCTCCAGTACCTAGGGTAGACGCCTCTCGGCATCACTACCCTGGCAAGATCGACCGCCATTCCCGAGTCCCGCTCGAATATCTCCTTTGCCGACAAGCGGCTTTGCCCCACGCCGATAAGTTCCCCCTTCAACGTCAGCACCGCAACGGTGCCCATGGCTGTAACGGTGCTCTCGCACTTGACGATCCCAGGCAGGGCAAGGCCTGCCCCGTTGCAAAGCGCTTCCACGGCCGTGTCTCGGACCCAGATCTTGGGCATGTCTTTGATGAACTCCTCGACCGGCAGCACTAGTCTCCTGAGCTCGGTCTCGTCACCGTGTTCTCTGAGATAGTGCATCGCGTCGACCAGATCTTGGAGCGTGCAGCAGTCGCTCTCCGAGAAACGGCCCGAGCGAATCCTTCTCAACTCGGACATGTTCGCCCCGACGAGCAGCGCTTCGCCCATATCCCGACACAGCTTCCTGATGTAGGTTCCTGCCTCGCACGAGACCTCGAATAGGATGTCGCGCCCCTTGCGCTCGATGAGGTTTAGGGAGTAGATCATCCTTTCCCTGGACTCCCTTTTGACAGCCGCCTTGACGGGCGGTGTCTGGAGAATCTTGCCGGTGAAGGCCGAGAAGACCTCCCGGACCTTTCCGTCATCGACTTCGCCGTGAAGCGTCATCACACAGACGTAGGCCTTGTCCGACTTGAGCAGGTACCTTACGAGACGGGTTGACCGCCCCAGAGCTATCGGCAAAACTCCCGACACCTTAGGATCCAGGGTGCCGCCGTGTCCGGCCCTCTCCACCTTGAGAACGTCCCTGACCCAAGCAACTACTTGGTGGGACGTGGGGCCGCGGGGCTTGTCCAAGTTGACTATGCCAAAGTCCAACAGCTGACTGACGGGACGCTTGTAGGGATCCACGCCAAACTGAGGGTCGGTGGTGTCCTTGGATCTCAGGTATATCTCAACATCCACCGCCGACCACCAAGAACGCGGGGATCTTCTCAGGAGATGAATGCTTCGAGGAGGCCCGACTTCTCGAGAACCTTTATGATCTCCTCGTCCTCCGCCCTCCTGCGAATCTCGATCTTCTTGTCCAACGGCTCCAGGTGGGCCACGTTGCATCGTCGCCTCTTCACGCCCGATATCTTCTCGGGCCCCGTGACGAGGACGAAGTTCTTGTCGATGTGGTCGACAACGATGCACTTCCTTCCGCTCTCATTTCCCTGAATCTTTATGCATACCCTTCCTATTTCGATCATGTCTGTCTCCTCCTTATCCCTCTCGCCCCGAGCACATCCAGGGCCTTGCGGACGATTTCGACGATCTCACCCGGCAGATACGTTCCGCTGTTGACCACGATGTCGTAAACCTCCATATCGCGCACGTCGATGTTGTATATCTGCTTGTACCTGCGCCTCTCGCTCTCCTCCCTCTCCTTGACGCGCCTAATAGCTTCTTCCGTGGAGAGTCCGTCCCTCTCGGCGATCCTCCTTGCCCTCTCCTCAAATCGTGCGACGAGGCACACCTTGAGGTCCGGATCCTCGATCATCCATGCGCTCAGCCTCGAATCCACCACCACGTCCTTTCCTCGGGAAAGCCGCACCTGCATCTCGTCGACCGCGCGGTCTACTCCGTGATCCTCCTCCGCGAGCTTCGAGTATGCCTCAAGATCCATCCCCCTTTCGGCTGCCATTTGCCTGAAAACTTGGCCAGCGCTTAGGTATTCCAGCCCTAGCTCGCATGCCAGCAACTTGGCAAACGTCGTCTTGCCGCTCCCGGGCAACCCGCCCACCGTGATCGTGGCCAACTAAAGCCTCAGCCCCCCATTTCTTTCCTGGCGAGTTCGACCATCTTTCGCCTTGCGCACACGGGGCAAAGCGATCCGCCGAATGGCCGATTTGGCTTCCGGCTTGACTTGGATCGCCCGGCCTTCCGGTGAGGGACCGAGCTCAGGATCCTGCCACATTCGCATCTTGCCTTCCCGTGTTTCTTTCTCTTCAAACGGACCTGAACCCCTGTAAGGGTCCTCCTCACCCTCATTCTCATCGAACGCGACCTTAGGCTCCTGCGCGGCATCTAGACCACTCCGAACATCTTCCTGAATATTGAGCTGAACCAGGTGGCGGATGCAAAGTACCATGCTATGAAGCCGAACTGGTCAGCACTGATAGCATTGTTCTGGTGGAAGAACTGCATGAAGCTCAACCTGAATGGCAGCTCGACCACGGGCACTAGGTTGTAATGGGCCTGGAGGAAGTAGAATACAGCGAACAGCGGAATCATGTAAATTATCATGGGCTTGAACTGGCTTCTCATCAGTTCCGACTGAAGGCTTAACATCTCCGCCTGCTTCTTCTTCATCTTGGCAATCTTCTTCTGGTCGCCGCTGCGCTGTGCGGCCATCAATTCCTTCTGGAACTCGCTCACCTTCTCCCGTACGACCTTGAGCCTCTTCTGATCAACCATGTAGTAGCTCAGCAACGTGGTGAAAAGTGAGGTGAGCGCGGAGAGGACGAAGATGACGAACTTGGCATTGCCCTGGCTCATCATCTTGGTGACCTCGAACTCGGCGACAAGCATCTCGCTCACGATCCTTTGCTGCTCGAAATCCACCCCGCTTACGTTGAGGTCAAGTCTCCACCTGCCCTCTCGGTTGAAAGGCGTCCTCCAGCTGAAGTTGCTCCCCGCCCCCACGTCGGCAAGCTTTTCAAGCCGGATCACGGTTCCGTCCGGACCGACGAAGTTGCCTTCCATGCTTATGCCCGTCAAAGAGGGATTGCCGATGGTGAGCCTGAAGAACACAGTGCTTCCTTCCATCACGCTTGCGTTCAGAACCTGGAGGGTGGAGCCTTGGCAGGACGCTTCCTGCAGAACCGCAATGAACAGCAGCGCGGCCCATGCTTTGACCCGTATTCGCACCTCATCTCCTCCCCAGGAACTCACGGACGATCGGGAACATCTCCGCGGCCTGCTCCCTCTGGATCTCCTGGTACAACTGGTATACTATGCCCACGGTCAGCAACACGCCCGTTCCGGAACCTAGCGCATTGGTGAGGTCCGCGAAGCTGGCAAGAAGGCCCACGAATATCCCTCCAAGGACCGTCACCGCAGGGATGTAACGATCCAGGATCTTCTCGATGATCCTCCTGTCCTTGCGAAAGCCCGGGATGTGCATGCCGGACTCGTGTATCTGCCTTGCAACCTCCCGTGGCCCGACGTTCGTCAGCTCGGACCAGAGCAAAGCGAAGACCACGCAGCAGGCGATGACGACGAGAACGTAAACCAAGGCATGGACAGCATACCCGGGGGTTGACCCGAAAGTGAAAAGATCGCCCGGGTGTCGCATGTAGTAGACGAGGCCGGATCTTGGCACGTTGTCGACCACCTTGCCGAGGATGTATATGCCCCTCGAGCTCAGAACGCTAGCCCAAAGCTGGATGTTGGCGAAGAGCGCCATCGTGAGTATGACTGGGATGTTCGAGGTGTAGACGAACCTGATCGGGTACTTTCCCTTCATGCCTACCCTGCTGTATGAGAGGGGAATCTCCACCCTCATGCCCTCCGCGTACACGACAATTAGAAAGACGACGATCGTGAAGAAAACGGAGACCATGCTCGGCATCGGATATGGCCTCCAGATCTGTGGGGTTCCCTTCAGAAGCGAGCCGAGGAAGGCCGGGATCGCTCCAACGACCTGTCCGTAGCTTGGGTCACGAAGGGGATTGATCGACCCTGAGACGATCTCCTGCGATACGCCTGCGGCTATGAATAGGCTCACGCCGCTCCCGATCCCCCACTTCGAAACCACCTCGTCGAGGAACATGACGAGGATGCCCCCGATCGCGAGCTGCACCATGATGATCCAGAGCGGGACCACGGGCCTGTACGAATAGCTGTAGACGAATCCCTCGAAGAAGCAGAGGATGATCGTTAGGAGTTTCTGGGTTCCTTGAAAAAGTGCCCTGTGATCGGGTTGGCTCAGATCAAGGTCAATGATCTTCCCGCCGACCAAGAGCTGCAGCACTATGCTGGCCGTGACGATCGGGCCGATCCCGAGCGCCAGAATGGATCCTCGGCTTCCGGCCAAGACGGCCCGAAGGGGCCCGAAGAGATCAGCTAGGGATTCCTCCGCGATCCCATACACGGGTATCTGGAGAAGGGCGTAGTAGAGGACCAGGACCCCGCCCGTCCAGATGAACTTCTCCTTGAACGAAACGTGGCGCTTGGGCTTGTCCACTTCCGGCAGAAACCTGAGAACCGGATCCAGTATCTCCAACCTAGACAAGCCAACAACCGTCCTATGAACCTCAATCGCCCGGACGAGCCGCCTCGATGCGAAGTTCCCCTCCCGCCTCCGAGATCTTCCTCGACGCAATCGAGGTTGAGCTCTTGGCGGTGATGACCCATGCGTTCTTAGCCAGGCCGCCGCCGAGGAGTTTGTCAAAGCCGATCTTGGAAAGGTCCATATAGACCTTGCCGTCCTTCATCTCCGCGAGACCGGACGAGAGGTATGAATCCAGTCTTTCTTCGAGGGAGCCAATGTTGATTGCGCGGGGAGCTCCACGCAGCACGGGCGGCCTGCCCGGTCCCTTGTGGACGAAGTACGAGGGGTCGTACCTCAGATACCAGCTCTTGCGGTGTTTGAACGCGCCAGCGTTGCCCCTGCCTCCGCGGTGTCCGGCGCCCCTGCGCATCTTGGCGTTTCCGCCTCCGCAGGTCCTGCTGCCGCGATACTTCCTCGTCTTCCTGTTCTTCAGAGCCATACGATCATCCTATATCATCTGCTTCAGCAATGAGTCTATTGCGTCCCCCCTGTTGCCGAAGGCCCCACCTTCCTCCACGGATTTCTTCACGCTCCTGTATCCCTTGGACGGCGGGCTGCATCTGAATGTTCGTTTGAGACCCGGAACATCGTCCAGGCTGGCCTTTCCCTTGTGGAGGGCCTCCGCGAAAGCCGCAATCGAGGCGAATGCTGTCCTGCCTGACAGGTACTCATCCGTCAACCTGCCAAATCCGCGAACCTCGCCACGCTTTCGTAGCAACATCTCTAGGACGGCTTGTGAAGGCGGGCCGTACGTTACCAAGTGCCTCACGCTCTGAAGCATCCCCAGGTATGTCTCGTTGTCATCGACCAACACCACGTTGTTCGGCCTCTTCAGTCCCAGCTGATCAAGGACTCTTCTGGTCTCTCTGGGGACGTTCACCGAGCCTCTGATCCTGACAACAGCGAGCTTCATCACAAACACCAAGTCTGGTCCTCGAATGGACGCTCTACTCTTCTTCCCCAGCGTCCTCCTCGCCCTCAGGCTCTTCCTCCCCTTCGACCTCCTCCAAACCCTCCTCGCCCTCAGGCTCTTCCTCCCCTTCGACCTCCTCCAAACCCTCCTCGCCCTCGACCTCTTCTTCTGCCTCCAGGAGTGGCACCTCAACCTCGGCCTCCAGGCCCTCTTTCTTGAGCTCCTTCACCACCTCTTCGACTTCGAGCTTTGGCCCTACTGGTGCCGCGGCGATCTGGATCGGCTTGGTCTCCGCCAAAACGATTCCCAACTTCTCGATGTGCTCGGGCCGCACCTGAACCGCGGTGGTCATCCTGAGGGCATTGAACGTCGCTGTCGCAAAGTTCAAGGTCGTCCTGCTATCGCCCTCAACTTTCGACCAGACATCCTCCACCCCAGCTAGCTCAAGCACGGTTTTCGCTACGTCACCTGCTGCCAGGCGAACGCCTCGCGGCGCCGGCATCAAGGTGACCTCAACGCTTCCCGACTTGCCCACGACCCTGAATGGGATCGAGTGAGGCTTCCCGCAGCCGCACTCCCAGCTTCCACATCCCCGTCGCACGCAGATGAGGTTCTTCTTGCCTTCCTCGATTGCCTTCTGTATCGAGTTGTATACCTCTTTCGCCTTGCCCTGTCCGATGCCGACGTACCCGTCTCTATTTCCGACTGCGACGGTCACGCGGTATCTCAGCTTGCGTCCTGAGCGATCCCTCCGTTGAACCCTGCTGATCTCCAGTATCTCGCTGTCCAAGTTAGGGACGAGGCGATCGATTATCTCGGTTTCGAGCACGGGTAGGCCCTTCTCCATGATCTCCCTTAGGGAGGTTATGGAGCCCTCGAGGACCTTTTTCCCAAGCTCAGTTCGTGGAGTCCAAACCTTCTCCTCCATGCTAGGCCTCCGTAAAGCTGCTGTTGATCCTGGCTAGGACCTCGTCCACGAGCCGGGGAAAAGATGCAAGATCCAGAGCCTTCTTCCTGTACTTGGCTATGGACGGGTCCTCGGCGAATGCCTTCGCCACTTCCTCCCCTCTGATCCTTTCCATCTTGGGATAGCACCCCTCGTCGCAGGGCACCTTCAACCCGGCGTCAACCGCCCCCTTCACCACGGCGAAGATGTTGGAACGCGCACCGGGGATCAGCAGCCCGGCATCGAGTATCGCCCTTTCCACTCCGGCCCTGACGGCACGCTTCCCGATCAAGAAGCCCGTGAGGTACCCTGTGGAGCCGCAGGCACCGTGGCCGTGCCAGTTGAAGTCCCTTGCCAACTCCTTGGAGTGAGCCGAAACGACGGTGATATCTCCCTTATCCGAGGGGACCACGACGTGGGCGAAGTAGTGCGCGTTGGACCTCCTCACGACCAACCGAGGAATCCCGGATGCCAGATACCGTGCTCTCCTCCTGTAGTCGGTCTTGCCCTCGCGCCTCCTCTTCAAAGCGAGCCTGTAGGTAGGTCCCTTCGCCATGGCTAGCCCCTCAGCATACCTTTCTCAGCAACATAGGTCTCCAGATGGGATATGCTTCTGAAGTATCCGGACTTCGCCATCCTGTAGAGGGTCCGGTAATCCGCACGCTCTATCTTGCGCTGATCCCGCATCTCGCAGAGCTTTGCTCTGATGGCCCTTATCGACCGAATCCACGTCGCCTTTTTCGGCGCTCTCGCCCGATGGGCACCCTTTCTCGTCCCGTGGCCTCTCCTCCTGCCCCGCGAGATCTGGATTCGCCTGGCCCGAAGCCTGCCCTTGGATATCGTTTTCGGGGGTCGCGCTGCGATCTTGCCCTCCCGTATCAGCCTTCGCACGTCATCTCTCGTGATCGCAGCAGAGATCTCGCCCGACTTGTCCGGATCGAACCACACGCTACGCTGCCCGACGCCCAAGATCTCTGCTGCCACTCTTCTAACCAATCTTGTGGTCAACTCAGACCCCTACCTATTCAGCACTTTGATCTTAAGCTCGTCTGCCCTGGCTAGGATCTTCTCTCGCTTCATGAGGCCGACCTTGCCTGATATCCGCACGGCATGGATGGAAGGATCGAGGGACTCAAGTTCACCGGTATTGGAAACGAGAACCTCTCTGTACCCTGACGGGTGAATCGACCTCACGCGCCTGTCGCCCGCGTAGCCGGCCTTGGGCCTTCTCGGCTTGCCGCCAATCAACAGCCTCATCTTGCTTCCTATTCCTCTGGGCCTCCGCCAGGTGACTCCGAGTCTACGCATGTGGATGCCCCTGTTGCGGACGAACCGAGGCTTTCTCGTGGATCTTGGGCGCGTCGCCGTCTTCATGACCGTCAATCCTCCGCTGGCGCAGCCTTCGCGACCAGGTAGACCCCGTCTTGGAATATCCGTCGGTCCTTGTGTCTTACGACCGTCGCCTGCTCGATGTTCGCAGCCGTCTGGGCCACGCTTTCCCTGTCTATGCCACTGACGGTGATGTAGTCGCCCTCGACCGTGACGCTCACGCCGGGGCAGATCTTGGCTTTCCTCGGATACCTCTCGCCGAGGAAGTTGTTGATTAGCACCTCGCCTTCCTTGATCTCGGCATTCATAGGAAAGTGCGAGCCCACCATCCTAAGCCTCGCCTTGAACCCCTTGCTCACTCCGTCGATCATATTCCTTATCGTAGCCTCGTACATCCCGAATATGGCAAGCCTTCGCCTGGACGGGAACTGGGTCGTAAGGAAGATGCGGCCGTGATCCACCAAGACCTGGATGGCTGTGTCGGCCAGATCCCGGGTGAGAGTCCCCTTGGGCCCGCTCACCGTCAGAACCCGGCCAGTCAGCTGGGCCTGGACGCCGTTTGGAACTCTGATTTCGCTTCTTGCCATCGGTACGACCATAGCGATTGCCTCAGTAGAAGTAGGCCAACAGGATTCCGCCGAGTCCCTTCTCCCTCGCTTCCCTGTGTGAGAGCACGCCACGGTTAGTGCTCACGACCAGCAGTCCGAAATCGTGGGCCGGAAGGTACATCCTCTCCCATTTTTCGTATTCCCCTTTTCTAACGGAATACCTGGGCTTGATGACCCCGCAGTCATTGATGCTCCCGCACAGTTCGACCTTGAAGACTCCTGCCTTGTTGTCGTCGTAGAGCTCGAACTCCCCGACGAACCCCTCTCTCTGTGCTACGCGGAGAACAGCCGCTATCAGCTTGGATGCAGGATGTATGATGCACGTCCTCTTACCAACCGCCTGTCCGTTCTTTATGGCAGAAAGGGCGTCTCCCAGTGTGTCGTTCAGTGCCACATGCATCACCTAGTAGTACTTCGTGAAACCGACGTCTTGGCATATCTCCCTGAAGCAGCGCCGGCAGACCTGCAGTCCATACCTCCTTATGATCGCAAGGCTGGAACCACACCTTCGGCAGTGGTATGAATCCTTGCCGAACTTCCTTTTGCCAGTCTTTTTCAGCCGCATCTAGACAACCCTCACGTTGAAACAGTCTCGAATAAACCTCATCGCCTCAAGCTTCCCGACCCTGTGGCGATTAGGCAAAACCCTGAACTTGAGCCTCCTGTGCTTCACCCTGTACCCCTTTCTCGCGACGGTAACGCACACGTTCATCCCGAAGATCCCGATGGAGGGATCATACTGAACACCTGGAATGTTGATGTGCTCGTCGATGCCAAAGGAGAAGTTGCCCTGCTCGTCAAACCACGCCCTCCTGATGCTCCCTTCGACCGCATCGAGGGCTCTTTTCAGGAAGGCCTTGGCGGCGTCCTTCCTGAGCGTGACCTTGCATCCGATGAGGTCGCCCTTCCGAACGCCAAAATCACGGTTGGTCTTTCTTGCCGCAGTCTTAACGGGCTTCTGGCCGGTCAGTTTCTCAAGCAGCGTTGCAGCCCTGACGACCTTCTCGCCAGGCTCGCCTACGCCGATGTTGACGACGACCTTCTCGAGATGAAGTTCCTTCATGGGGTTGCTGTACTTCTCCTGGGGGCCCAGATCAACGAGGGCTTCCTCTTCCTCTTCGACGGTCCTTTTCTTCCTCTTGATCCGGACCCGCTTGACCACGCCCTCGGTGGACGGCCTTGCCTCCGCGACGGGGGCCTCTTCTCTCTTGGATTCGACCCTGCCCTTCTTGGTCTCTCCAGATGCTTTCTCTTCCGTCGGCGCTTCCTCCTCTGATTTCCTTCCCTTTGAGTCGGCCGGCATCTCTAATCCACCTTGATCTTTGGCTTTCCGACACCGATCACGAAGACGAAGTCCTCCGGCGTCTGAAACTCCCCACCTTCAACGGAGAGCGCAACCATGGTGGGTTGCATGGGCTGGCCCTTCATCACGCCCTTTATGATGCCCACCCGCCCCGCGTTCTTGCCTCCGCACACGAACGCCACGTTGCCCGGCTCGATCTTCATGTGATCTTTGATCTTCCTGTCAGGCAGGGACACCACTAGCACATCCCCCACGGAGTACTTGGCAGACTCCGTTGCCGGAAGCATCATGTTGGAACCATCATGCAGGTTCAGTTGGAGACCACCTCCGCTGGGCCAGGACTTGCGCACGATCCTAACAAGCTTCATGTTCGCCTCCGATCCCGGGATCGGTTGCATTCTCAGCCCCTTGGGGTCGGGCACGAGTCTGAAGTGCTCGCCCGTCTTCTTGATCGATATGACGTCCATAAGACCAGCAGGGTACTTGTGTTCCTTTCTTACGACCTGATCGACGAGGATCTGGCCCTCCTGCAGTATCTTCTTCGCTTCCCTTCGATCCCGCGCGTAGGCCAGAAAATCCCTGACTATTCCGACGAGGGGAATACAGAGTTCGCCGGAATGAGGCCCTGGTGAGGGTTTCGAGGCGAATGCCGCGCCCTTGGTCTGCAAGCGCCAATACTTGGGCGCCGAGAATCTCTTCAGATGCTTGCTCAAGGCATGCCCCTCCTCTGCAGTATCTTCTGCCTCTTCTCATCATCCAACGTCAACTTCACTATCTGGAGGTTCGACGCCCTCACGGGCACGAAGGACTTCGTGCCATCCGCCTTCTCCTGCGTCACGTCCTTTATGTAGACGAATCCCCTCTCGGGGTCCACCTCGGTCACATCGTCCTCGTGGCCAGCGAAATCCCCGCGCAGGATCCTGACTCGGTCACCTTTCCTCACGCACAGGCTCCTAGTCCCATACTGGGCTGAAAGCTCTCTGGAAAGGTGGGCGCCCAGAAGCTTGGCTCTGAGATGCTTGCTGCACGCCATCTGACGCTTCCTCACTTTTCCTGGTTTGGACGAAACGCGACGTTGCATGTAGACCCTCCTAGGCAATGGCACTCGCTATCGTTCCGAGCCTGGGCCAACGCTGAACCGCTTCCCTAGCAATGACCCCTCTAATCTCGGAGCCCCTGGGAACGCCCTCCTCAGTGACGAGAACCGCGGCATTGTCCTCGAACTTGACGCGCATGCCACTTGGCCTCCTGTATTCCTTCTTCTGCCTGACCACCACGGCTCTGAGTATCTGGCGCCGCATGTCTGGCGTCCCCTTCTTGACCGAGACGATGACTAAGTCGCCGACGCCTGCCGACGGATACCGGTTGAGCGACGTCTTGTAGCCGATGACGGCGACGAGTTCGACCTCTTTTGCCCCAGTGTTGTCGATGCACTTGAGCCGGGCGCCCAGTGGGAGGCACCTCGTCGGAACATAGTGAAGCGTTCCTCTGGTTCCACCCATGCCTTTCTTCGCCATCTACTTAGCCTCCAATTTCTCGATCACTACGAATGAGACCGTCTTGCTCAGGGGCCTGCACTCCGCGATTCTCACCCGGTCGCCGATCTTGGCCACTATGCAACCCGGCACGTGGGCGTGATATCTGCCAGTCCGCTTCTCAAGGCGCATGTACTTCTTCTGAGGCAGAACGTATTCCGTCGTGACTACCACCGTCTTCTGCATCTTGTCGCTGGCCACGACGCCCTCGATGATCTTGCCCCTGACTTTGAGGTGCCCGTGGAAGGGACACTTGACATCCCCGCACTTAGACTCGGGGACCTTCGAAACGATGCTCGTTGCACTCACACCTTCAGCCTCCCAATCCTTTTCTTGATCCTATCCTCAGGGCTTCCCAAGATCCACTCCCCCTGGATCGTAACGTCACCATCGCTGGTTCTCAGATGTATCACCGATCCCTTCTTCGGCACCCACCATTGTTTTCCTCTTCTCTCCAACTTGATCATGTTCCTCGTCTCGTCCACTATTCTGCCAGCGACGGGCCCGCGGAGACCGCGCGAGACCACCCTGGCATCCATGCCTATGAACTCATGTCTCAGCAGGTCCCTTGAGGGCCTCATCCCCTTCCGCCTGTCCGTCACCGGACGTCTATGGTCTCCTCGGGGAATCCGGTCTGGATCAGGAAGTTCTTCACCCTCTCCCTGTGGTCGCCCTGAAACTCTATCCTCCCATCCTTTACCGTACCTCCGCAAGCGAGTTTCGCCTTCAGTTTCTTCGTAAGGTCCTTCGTGTCCACATCCTTCTCGTCGATGCCCTCTACGACGGTCATCAACTTCCCGAATCTCCTCCTTGCAGAGTAGATTCGGATCCTCTGCTTCTCCCGCGCAATCTCCTCGCAGACACAAAGGTCCTTCGGCAGGCCACACACCTGACACACTTCACTCATTCGTTTGCACCCTTCTCCTCGGAGATCTCACCGAGTATGGTGAGAATCCTCGCAATTGTCCTCCGTATCTCCCTTATTCTGCCGGGGTTCTGAGGCGGCGAGCCAAGCGACATCGTTGCTCTCTCGCTGGCAAGCTCCTCCCGTAGCCGAGACAATCTCTCCCTTATCTCGGTCTCCGGCATGTTTCTGATTTCGTCCGGTCTCAGTATGGCCATCGCAGCTCCTCCGTGCTCATTCACTGGCGTCTTCGTCCTTCCTGCTCCTCTTCGTCTTCCTGCTCCTGTTCGGTCTCTTTCCCGGCAGAATCATGAAGCCCGGAATCGCTGCGCTCCGTCGCCTCGGTCTCCGTCTGCGCGCCGTCCTCCAGAGGCTCAGCCTCCGACGGCGCCTCCGCGGCACCTTCCGCCGCGGGCTCCGCGGGCGCAAGCTCTGACTTAGCACCCGCCGCAGCAGCTTCCGGTTCAACCTCGCCACTCACGCCCCGGGCCTTCTCCTCGAGGGCGTCTAGCTCAACCTGATCCGGCATGGGGGTGTTCGGAGGCATTATCTTGACCTTTATCCCCATCATGCCCTGCTTGAGGTCCGCTACGGCAAGACCCTCAAGCACCTGCTTGGAGGGCTCGCCGCATTTCGTGATCGTCCCCTTGGCGAACCTGACGGACTTGGCGCGTTCCCCACGGATCTTCCCCGATATGACGATCTCGACGCCCTGGGCCCCCGCCTCCATGATCTTCTCCAAGTTCATGTAGGCCGACCTCCGGAACGGCCTCCCTGCCTTCAGCATTGCGGCAATCCGGCCCGCCATGATGTGCGGGTTCAGCTCGGGGATGGGTATCTCCTCGACCTCTATCTGAAGATTCTCGAAGCCGTACCTCTCCTGCAATGCATCGGTGAGATCCTTGATGTTTCTCCCGCGCCGACCGATGATCAGCCCCGGCCTCTCCGCATATATGACCATTCTGGTCCTAAGCGCCGTCCTTCGGATGTCCACGCCCCCGAACTTGGCCTTCTGAAGGCTATCTCTGAGGAACTCCTTGATGTCCGCCTTCCTTATGCCTTCCTCAACGAACTCCCTTTCGCGTGCCAACTCACTTCTCACCGAGCCATATCTCGACGTTCGTGGTGGGACTGTCGAAAGAGTCGACGCGTCCCCTTGCCCTGTGCCTGAATCCCCTTATGATGAAGCCCTTCCTCGCGCTCGCATGCCTGATGAACAGCGAATCCTCATCAAGGCCCTTGTACTTGGCGTTGCTCCTAGCGTTCTCCAAGAGTTCCATAATGGCCTTGGTGGCAGCGACGGGGCTCCGGCCCGAGTGCCACTTGTTCAGAGACTTCTTATGCGAGAGCTTCTTGCAGTGCGTCTTGTAAGGAACCGCCTGGATGCCCGCAACGACCTTGTCCAGATACTCCAGGGCCTCATCTAGGTTCATTCCCCGGATCTCCCTACAGATCTCCATGGCGTCCTTGTGCGATATCCTCATCTCCCTGCCCATCGCCTTGGCGACCCTCGCAGGATCGTGTTTCTTGTTGTAGGAGTATCCGAACCTGACCATATGACCGCCTATTTCAGTGGAACATACTTCGAGCTCTTGGTTGCGCCGACCCCGGGGGCGCTGTGAACGACCTTCTCCCTCGTCTGGACGAACTCGCCGATATAGTGCCCGATCATCTCAGGCTGGACTGCGAACCTCTGGAACCCTTTGCCGCCGTAGACCTCCATCTCAAGGCCGACCATCTCGGGGAGCACGATGAAATCCCTGCAATGAGTCCTGATGACCTGCCCTTTCTTGCCCGACCGGACAGCATCCCTTATGTTCTCGATGAGGTTCTTGTGTCTCTTGGAGAAACCGCGGCTGATCGATCTTCTCTGCCGAGCTGGCAACAGCTTCAGGAATTCCTCGAATGACATCGACGAGAGCTCCTCCAGCGATTTGCCCCTGTATGTGAACTTCTTTCTTGCCAGACGATCATCCCCTACTCGGCAACTTTCTTTGACACCCTCTTGCCCACCCCAGTTCTTCTAGCGGCGATGTGGCCGACCTTCCTTCCTGGGGGAGCGTCCCGCCCGACGCACGACGGCCTCCCCAGGTGCTGATGCCCACCGCCGCCATGGGGGTGATCGCAAACATTCATCGCCACGCCCCTGACCCGCGGGTACAGCTTGTTCGAAGCCTTCCTATCCATGAACCGCTTTCCCGCCTTCAGGAACGGCTTTTCCTTTCGACCGCCCGCGGAGACCATGCCGATCGTTGCCCTGCACCTTGGATCCAGGACCTTCACGCTCCCTGACGGAAGCTGGACCGTCGCGCTCCCAATGTCGTGCGAGATTACGGACGCATAGCAGCCGCCCGCACGCACGAGCTTTGGTCCAGAGCCAGGACGAGTTTCGATGCCGAAGATCAGAGTTCCCTCCGGTATCTCCGCCAGGGACAAGGTGTTGCCCGGCTCAACCGGTGCAGATGCCCCGCACCTGATGACCTCGCCCACACGGATTCCCTGTGGAGCCAAGACCAACCTCTCGTCGCCATTCCTGTACCTTACCCTCGCGACGATACCCGTCCTTGTGGGGTCGTGCAGCAAATCGATCACTTGGGCATCGGTATCAGACCGTAGGGCGGGATAGCTAATGCTGCCGGGCGATTTGAACGTTGGCGCCCGGTAAGTCGGCGAGCCCCTGCCCCTTCTCTGGCTGATTATGTTCCTTCCCATCAGAGAACACCAAGCCTAGTCGCGATTTCCTCGGCGCTATACTCGGGCGTAAGCTGGACGTAGGCCTTCTTGACCCCCTTTGCCGCGTTGACGACGTTGAGCTTGGCCACCTTCACGTCGTAGAGCTCCTCCACGGCCCTGGAGATCGTTCGCTTGTCGGCCGCCTTTGCCACTACGAAAACGAGCTTATTCTCCATCTCCATGAGCCTGAGAACTTTCTCGCTTGCAACGGGATATAGAACGATGCTCCTTGAATCCATCTCAGCCATGGATCTCACCTACCTTCTGGAGAGCCGAAAGAGTCCACACCGAGAGCCTTCCGGCAACCCCGCCCGGCGCAAGGAGCTCGGCGTTCAGGTTCTCCGATCTCGCCACATCGACGCCCGGGAGGTTGGACAAGGCCTTTTCCGCCGGACACGCATCATGAACGACGAAGAGCGGTCCCTTCGGGACCCTCCGCCTCCTTCCCCGCATCTTGCCCTTCCCTGGCCTCTGCTTCCTGCCCCTGCGAAGCCTCTCCATCTCCTCGCCCAGGCCAATCTTCAGGAGAGTCTCCTTGAGGTCCTTCGCCTTTGAAATCTCCCGAAAGTCGTCGGAAACGACGATCGGCAACGGCCGGTCATCTATCCGGTGACCCCTCCTCCTCACAAGATCTGGCTGGCAAGTGGCAGCAATCGCTGATTTGATGGCCAGAAGCCTTTCCTTATCGTTGATCTTCTTGTGGATCTTCTTCTGAACCTTGGGAGGATGAGCCCGGCGTCCCCCCACGGCCTGGGGAACGAAAGCTGCTTCATGTCGGCCGCTCTTCGTCCTCCGGACCCTAGCCATCCCGCGCCCCTTTCCTATCGACTCGGCACTGGTCTGCTTGCCGGCGACCTCGGACGGGGCGTGTGGCTGGAACCTGGCGGACTGGGCCGAAATCACCGCCCGTCTGATCAAGTCCTCCCTGAGGGTAGTCGAGAAGACCTTCGGCAGCTCCACCTCATCGGTCGAGGATCCATCCAGGGAATACACTTTGACCTTCATGCGATCACTTTCCCTGGCAGGATGCAACCGAAACCGCCGTCAGGTCTGGGATTCCGTCCGGAAGGTGTTTCCACGGGCGCACCGGCTTCCTCAAGTTTATGAGCCTCTTCGTAGGCCCCGGCGTCGAACCTGCGAGCAGGGCGTACTCATTGTCCACCTGACCGTACCTTAGAAAGCCGCCCTTTGGATTGATGGGGGATTCCGAATTGCCGATCCGGAGCAACCTCTTGTTGAACTCGGTTCTTTGGTGATAGCCCGTCTGGCCGGCAAGCGGAACGCTCCACATGATCTGATGGGGATGCCATGGCCCAAGGCTGCCGGGATTGCGCCTTGCGTCATTGGTCTTACGGTTCCTTATCCTGATGCCAAACCTCTTGACCGGGCCCTGGAAGCCCTTTCCCTTCGTAACGGCAGTCACGTCGACGAGTTCCCCCGACCTAAAGACGTCAGAGACCCTGATCTCCTTGCCGAGAAGGCCCTTCGCGTATGCGAACTTCTCCTTCGCCGATGGCCCTCCCAGCCCAATCTCGATGATGTCGGGCTTCTTCTTCAGGCCGGTAAGCCGGGGCAGGGTGTGTACGAGCACCGTTACGTCGGATGCGGAGTCGAGCAGCGCCTCCATTTCAGCGATGCGCTTTTCAAAGTCCATCTGCTTTGGGAGGCGTTTGACCCGTCTGGCCAGATCCTTGTCAATCTGATCGTGCCAAACCTCCGAGATGACGAATTTTCCAAACTTGTTGGTCGAGTAGGCCCGAACCCCGAACACCTTGACCGGCGGGCAGTCAACCACGGTCGCCGCCCTCAGAACCTCTTTGCCCTTCTCCGGGGAGTTCGGCCGATCCTCGATCATGTGAACATGCGTCATGCCGGCCTTGTACGCCGGGAACCCCAGCAGGCCGAGCTTCTCGCTCGCGGGCCAACATCTAACCCTTCCGGCGTGACGGCTAGCTCTTGCGCGCGGATGAAACGCCAAGGACCCTCTCTTTGGTCTTCGTATGTTGCCCACGAGATATCCTCCGACGTGGGTCTTGAATCCTCTCGAGGAGAAAGGCCACGCACCGCAGTTTGGTCGGCGGCGCGAACCCAGCAGGGAAAGGTGTCGGCCGGCTCTTTATAAACGTTTTCTCGGAGATCTATATAGTACTTTGTTAGAGAACCGTTCGGTCCAACGAAAAAGCATTCTTAAGATCCCCGCAGGCCCGCCCTCACGTGAGTGGGATGGTCCTTGGGAGGAACGAGATCACCCGCAGGATCCGAGAAGGCCAACTCGTGTCCAATCTGACGGACAAGACGCAGATTCAGCAGGCCGGGATCGATCTGACCGTGGGCAAGGTCTATGAATTGGTGGGCGAGGGTGCGCTGGACTTCGACAACTCCAAGAGGGTCATATGCAGATACTCCGAGATCGAGCCACAGGGCTCTTTCTGGGACCTCGAGCCCGGAGTCTACCACTGCGCCATGAACGAGTGGATAAGCATACCGCCTGACCTATGCGGCTTGCTTCTGCCAAGGAGCTCGGCCTTGGCATGCGGGATCCACATACACTCAGCTCTCTGGGACCCAGGTTACAACGGACGGTCATTCATACACACACACGCGACGAGGAAGGTCAGGATCTACAGGAATGCGAGGATCGCGCAGATGGTGTTTCTTCGCGTATTCGGCGAGACCACCAGCTACACGGGTGCGTATCTGGGCGAGGATGTGTTCACCCTGGGAAGGAGGGGAACCCAGAAGAGACTTGACCAATCGCACCCGAAATCGAGGGGCAAAGACTTTTCAGAACGTGGGGCATCGCAGGGGACATGAAGAGCAGAACGCTCTTCTACACGCCCGGGGCGGAGGACCTAGCAGAACCATTGGGCAGGGCCCTGGGAGTTCAGCTTCACCCCATCTACCTCAATCAGTTCCCAGACTCCGAGTGGTACGTCAGGATCCCGGAGCAGACATCCGATCCGAATCCCATTCTTGTGCACAGGCTCTTTCCGAGCCAGAATGACTCCCTGATCCAGCTGATGCTCATACTCTCCGAGCTGAACGAGAGAGGCCAGAAGCCAATACTCGTGGCTCCCTACCTGCCGTACGCCAAAATGCACAAGAAGGTCAAGCCGGGCGAAGTTGTGAGTGCGAGGACGATCACCGGTTGGCTTTCCGGGCTGACAAACGAGATCGTGACCCTGGATTGCCACTTCGTCAAGATGGAGGGGAAGGCCAGCATCTGGGGCGCCAATTTGGCCAACCTGAGTGCTGGTGGAATGCTCGTTCAGTACGCCAGGGAGCGGGATAAGGATCCCGTGATAGTGTCGCCGGACGAGGGGGCGCAGTACCTTGCCCGAGGCCCGGGGGAGAAGTTCACCCTCAGGAAGGTGCGGGGAGAGTACGAGCAGGGCGCGTCCGGCTTCCAGAGGTACTCGAAGACCGAGGGACAGTTGGAGGTGGCGGGAAGGGCAGTCTACCTGATTGACGATATGATCTCGACCGGGGGAACGATGATCAAGGCCATCTCCATGGCCAGGGAAGCTGGAGCATCCAAGATCGTTGCTTTGGCTACGCACGGCCTGTTCGTACATCAAGCCGACGTCCGGATGGCCGAGGCGGGCGCAGATCGCATCGTCGTGACGAACAGCATAAGAAGCCCTTACTCAGAGCTTGACGTAGTGCCCTTGATGGCAGCATATCTTTCGTCAAGCGTGTTTGGGACCAAGCCCGCCTGAACGTTGACCCCGACGCATTCCCGCTTCCAGCTAGGCCTTCTCTATCCTGATCTTGGACCCAGACGAAAACTTGCCGAGGCTGGAGAGGTCTCCTACGACCTTCCCAAAAACGTTCACGGGGCTAGCCGGCCTGATCTCATCCCCCCTCGATGCGGGGGTCTTCCCAAAGAAAATGCAGAAGGCATTGCCCGGTGGCCAGTAGGCAAGGTCGCCCTTCTCTACGACTTCCTGCGGGTTCTCCGGGCCCACGCGAACTGGGATCCGGAAGTAGATCTCCTCACCCCAAGTCTGACCTCGTGCCTCTATGGGCAAGGCTTCGATGATCTTCTCAGCCGTCTTTGGGCTCTTGTCCCCCGTTATCTCCCCCTTAAGCACGCCTATCTCATCCGACCTAATGAGTATGGCGACTCTTGCCATGTTTTCCCCTCCGTCCGCGGGGGTGTTGACACAAGCGTGCAAGCCTAATAACTTGTATGCCACCTAGCGGAAACGCTTGGGCTTGGGGATTTCGGGCGGCGCTAATAACACATAATAGCCTCGTAGCCCGAGCCACCGAACGGTATGCTCGATATCAAACTGATTCGAGAAAATCCGGAAGTAATTAGAAGAAATCTTCGAGTTCGGTTTCAGGAAGATAGACTCCCGATCCTAGAGGAGATCATCCGCCTCGACAGCGATTGGAGGCGGGGACAGGACAGGCTCAATCAACTGAGGCATGATAAGAACCTCCTCGATAGGAAGATCAACGAAATCAGGGCGGCCGGCAAGGACCCAAGCAAGGAAATCGATGCGAGCAGGGAGCTTGATAGGACCATCCGGGAACTCGAATCCGATGTGAGATCGCACAGATCAGCGCTTGATCAACACATGCTTCGGCTCCCCAACATCGCCCACGAATCGGCCCCGGTGGGAAAAAGCGAGCTCGACAATGTTGAGGTTAGGAGCTGGGGTGGAAAGCCCAAGTTCCCGACGCCCCCGAAGGACCACATAGAGCTATGTCTTGAGCTGGATCTCGTAGACCTTGAGAGAGCCGCCTCGGTGTCCGGGGCGCGTTGGTACTATCTGAAGAACGAGGCGGTCCTTTTGCAAATGGCACTCATGAGGTTCGCCATGGATAGGCTTTGCGAGAAAGGCTTCATTCCCATATACCCGCCGGCGATGATCAGGGAACGCATCATGCAGGGGGCAGGCTACCTTCCCGAGGGGCGAGATGACATCTACAAGATCGAGGGCGAAGATCTCTTCGTGGTAGGAACCTCGGAACAAGCCCTCGCGGGCCTCCACGAGAACGAGATACTGGATGAAAGCGAGCTGCCAAAAAGGTATGCCGGCATCTCCCCCTGTTTCCGAACCGAGGCGGGAAGCCACGGCAGGGACACCAAGGGCATCTTCAGGGTACATCAGTTCGAGAAGGTAGAGATGTTCGTGTTCTGTCTACCGGAGCAGTCGTGGGAGGAACACGAGAGGATGATCGCGATCGCCGAGGAGCTCGTCCGAGACCTAAACCTGCCCTACAGGGTTGTCAATGCGTGCACGAGCGAGCTCGGGGTGACAGCGGCAAAGAAGTATGACCTCGAACTCTGGCTACCCGGACAGGGCAGGTACCGTGAGGCAGTATCCTGCAGCAACTGCACCGACTACCAAGCCAGAAGACTGGGGATCCGTTGCAGGGAGGGACCAGGAAAACCAACCAGATTCGTCCACACTCTGAACAGCACCGCGATGGCAAGCTCAAGGACCCTGATAGCGATAATCGAGAACTATCAGACGGCCGACGGCAAGGTCGTAGTCCCGCAGGCCCTGAGGCCTTACCTCCCCAAGATCGAAGCCATCCAAAGGGGTGATCGCCGATCTTGACCATCGATGCGAGGCTTGCGTACGTGGCCTTGTTCGGCACAGGAGTCGCCCTAGGCTACATCATCGCCCTGCGCATCGCATCGAACAGGCTCCGAAGCCTAGACTTGCTGTGGCAGGAGAGAGTTGAGCAGCGCGTGAGAAGCGAGCTCGCGGAGCGCGAAGAAGAACTCCGCAGGGACGCAGCGAATAGAAGCGGCAGGGCCCTGTCCGGGCGGGTTCTTGAGAGATTCTGTCCTCTACTAAAACAGTTCCCGTTCGACCCGCATGATGCGGTGTGGATAGGCAGCCCGGTGGATTTCATCGTTTTCGATGGCCTGTCTGAGGATCGAGAGGAAGGCTCCTCCCTAAGGCAGGTAGTTTTCCTCGAGGTCAAGTCCGGCGCTGGGGAGCTGTCGAAAGCACAGAGAAGACTGAGGGAGACCGTCCGTCGGGGCAGGGTCTCGTGGGAGGAAGTTAGGATCGAACACTAGGCGCCATCGCCGCGTGCCCCGCGCTTCACGGGCCGCACGGAACAGCTATAAGCGAAACGAATGGGACATCAGGGGATTGCTTGGTCGAAGGAAATCCAGAAGCGGGTGAAGCGGAGGGGCTGATTTCCAATGCGATCATCGTGGCCTGCATCATAGGAATAGTCATCGTCGCAGCCCTGATCGTCCTGACCCCAAGGAGCAAGGAGGAGTTCACCCAGCTCTGGCTCAAACCATGGAAGCTTAACCTCGCTAACCTTTCCGCCCAGGACCCGATATTCGATGTGCTCGCGCCGGAGGCCGAAAGCTCGCCGATAACGGCTTCGTCGGTCTTCGGAAGGAAGTTCTATGTGGAATGCTCCTCCCTCCGGCTGGGGTTGTCGACCGACCTCCGCACTACCGGGACCTATTCGGACTTCGCTTCGTGTTTCTCGAGGTCCTACTCGCCGGGCGACACCATCTGGCTGGGAAACAACGCCTTGTATCTTGACGCGATAGATGCGGAAAGTTACCAGATTCTCTTCTTCGAGTACCCGAGGTTCCTGTACTCCCGCAGGGTCAGGTTCGCGTTTGTCGTGGAGAACGACCTCGGCCGAGATCACGAGTATCAATTCAGGGTGAACCTCACGATCGGAAACCTGTCGGCGACGAAGGTCCTGCAGAAGATCGCGGTTGACGACGGCCAGCAGAAGACATGCGTCGTTGAGTTCTTCCTCACAAGCGAGGAGGTTGCCCTCATACTTGGCCCGGCCGCCCAGAACGCGAAGGTCAGCGTTCAGCTCGATACCGGGGAAGAGGTATTCTTCTGGATTGGCAGCACCCGAGAGTAGGTCCCATGAAGCAAGGACTTTTGGCAGCTTGCACGACGATCATCTCCGTCCTCGCTCTCATACCCCCCACGACCTTCGCGGTGGATGGCTGGAAGGATTTGGAACTGGAGGGCGACCAGCTTTTTGCTGCGGGCCAGTTCGCCCAGGCTGCGGAGAAGTACAACCTGTCAAGCGAACTCGCTCTGCAGGCTGGCGAGGACCTCGCTGCATCGGCCATCTTGGCAAAGTTGGGACGCTGCTTTGCGCAAGAGAGGCTGAACAACGCAGACCTCTTTGTGAGATACATCATGCAAGCCTCCGACCTCACATTTGCATTGGGCCAGAGAAAGGATAACCTGACGGAGCGAGCCAAGCTATACCTAGACTCCGCCTCGTATGCCGCGGAGGCCGGGCTGGGCTCGCGGGCACGTGCCCTAATCAACCTATCCGCGTTCGCGTACCTTGAGGCTGCCGAGGGTCTGGACTTCGCTCGGGGCTCGGGTTACATCCGTAGGGCAGCTTACCTGTTTCACTTCAACAACCTTTCCGAGCACGATGCGCGCGCGCTCGACCCCTATCGAAACCTTTTGCTTGAGGAGATCGCCCGGTCCACATCGGAGGCCCGGCAGATGTATCTGATGGGGCTTTGGGAGGAGGCTGGAAGGAGATTCTACGAAGCGGCACTTAGATCATATGAGATCCAGGGACCGGCAACCTCAGACCTCTTTGGCATGGCAGCCGAAGCCCTATCCAAAGCCGCATGGTCAATGGAGATGGACGAGAGAACAGGCCCCGCCAATCTTTCTCGAAGGGCACACCTCTATCGCCTCGCAGCCATCTCGGCGGAATTCAACTCGACGGAGAGCGCTGAGCTCTTCCAAAGAGCTGGCGAGGACTTTTTCCAAGCGGCGACGAAGCTCCTTGAGTCCAAGAACCTGTCCGATGCGATCAGCAATTTCACCCAGGCAGCGATCATGTACGAGAAGTCCGGCATAGCGGAGTTATCCAAGGGGATGTATGTCCAAGCCGCAAGAACGGCCCAGGAACTCGCCTCATCCGGCCCGCTGAGGAGTTACAACCTGCAACTCGAGGCAGGGATGGCGTACGACTCCGCCGGCCTCTACAGGGAGGCGGCCCAGGCGTACTACAATAGCCTTCAGGATTTCGGCAAGTCGATAGGCCTCACCTCGTACATGTGGCCTTGGCAGCAGTTCGAACTCCTCCAGATCCTTGGCAGGGGCCGAAGGTTCGCAGACGCCAGGACCTTCTCAGCATACACGCTCAAGCCCATCGCATTTTTTGCCGCACCCACCCTTGGTGCGTACGATATCGTTGGGCAGCTCGGGCCGGCGATCGCCTATGACGCCAGAACGAGGTTTGCCTACGATCCCTTCATCACCGAGACGCTGCTCGTAGCGGCCTCCGCCTTGCTGAACGGTCAGCCTTTCATTGCAAGGTCCTTGACGGAGGAATGCTCCGGCATGCTCGCTTTGAATCCCCCTCTCAAGGCACTCTACGACTTCATCTTGGCCGTGATCGATGCGCAGCAGGAAGGCCGAGCGGCTTGGGACCGAAGGGTTGCCCTGACCTACGACGCGCTGCGGCTTGTATACCTGGACGATCTCGCCTATGCGTTTGCCACTTCCCTTGCCGATTCTCTGTCAGGCGTGCTCGCGGGCGAGCTCACATCGCAGCTCTTCATCCAGCACTGTCGGCGAGTTGTCTCCGTTGCACTAGAGGACCTGCGCCAGGCGGCTGAGTACAACCGCAGCATCGATGACTGCCTCAGCGAGGCGCAGAGGCTGAGCACCGAGATGGCGGGATCCAAGGTCCGGGATCCCGGGGAACATCTCAGGGCCCTTGCCCTCTGGCAGACCGTTGCCAGGCGCTGGTCATTCCAGGGCAAGCTTAACGAGTCCGGATTCTACTACGAGCAGGCTTGTTACCATGCCTGTGCGGGCGAGGACTTCCAGAAAAGCATCCTCTGCCACGACCTTTCGTGGGGATGCCTCGGTTTCCGCACCCCGATGACCGCTGCGGCCTACGCGATCGCCAGTGCCATGCTGGATGCAAACCAGACGCTGAAAGCGCAGGCGAAGTCATTCATATTGGGCAATCTGTCGGGCTATATCCCGAGCCATCAGGTTTCGGTCCTATTGTCGGTGTTGGAGGAACGAACCCAGCTTCAGGCGGGCGCGGCCTTGCTGAAGGCGGTGGCCATGGGGCTCATCGGTGGATTCGTGCTTCTGACCTCCTACGTGCTGCTGATCTGGGAGCAGAAGCGCCCCAGAAAACCATCTGCTCCAAGCCAAGAACCGCCCCATGAGGATGAGGAGACCGGACGGCAGGTCGGGGAAGAGGCGTCTTGCGACGCTGACCCGCTTTCCGGCGCAGGCGAAAGTTCTGGAGAGCCAAAAAACGGAGAAAGTAGTTAGGGGTACTTCCCGGCCGCGATCTTCTTGCTGTCTTCCTCGTTGAACGTTATCAGCACGGGCCTGTCAATGATCTTGGTCTTGAAGTGCCACTCGTAGCCCTGGCTGATGCAGAGTTTCCTAGGTTGCTCGATGATCTTGCCCTTTAGCTTCTCGGGCAGCTTGTACACGATCTCGTTGTTCTTCTTCCTGTAACCGACCAACTTGATCCTTCGAATGAAATCCTTCCACTCGAGTCCGTCTTCGTCCCTGTGAACCTCGGCCCTCGGGGCTTCCTTGATCGAAACTAGCTCGCCGACGTACCGCGTCATGCTCCTCCCTCGGATCAAGCGCCCGGAATGCTTCTAATAAATATTTTTGGATCTAATTCTGCACATTTGAGTGGGTAGCCATGATGAAGGTACCCTTTCGACCCTGGTGACTCCCTCTTCCTTGCCTACCTTTTTCTCCCCCAAGGGAGAAAGGGGGACAGAATCAACCCTAATACGAATAGCCCAACCATGATGGTCCAACGATCAAGCGAATCTAGGCACAAAAAAGCGACCGATGGCGAGCCCAGATGCCCTCCCGCTCACCATGCAACGAGCTGACATAGTAAACAGTTTTATCGGCTGCTCTTGGTCCCAAGCCAGGGAAGGAGTCGTCCCCCTTGGAGAAGGGAAGCATCGTAAAGATCAACTACGTGGAAAGGATCAAGACAACCGGCAAGGTCACCGATACCAATATCGAGTCAATGGCCAAAGAGGCGGGAATCCTCGACTCGGAAAATCCGTCCCGATACAGGCCGACGCCGACGGTCGTAGGTTCAGGGAAACCCATCAAGGGGGTGGATGAGGCCCTGCTCGGAATGCAGGTTGGGGAGAGGAAGAGGTTCGAAGTCCCCCCGGAGAAAGCCTATGGCCCGAGGAACCCCAAGCTGATGGACCACGTCCCGATGTCCTCCTTCCTCAAGGAGGGCATCAGGCCGGTGCGTGGGCTGCCCGTGAGAACCCGCAGGGGGCTCGCGATCGTTCGCAGCACGACGGGCGGGAGGGTCTTGCTTGATTTCAACCATCCCTTGGCGGGCCAGACCCTTGACTACGAGGTCGAGGTGGCAGGGGTTGCCAAGGACCTTGAAACCAAGGTGAGGTGGCTCATCGAAACGAGGCTTCCGGGCATAGACTCCGAGTCCCACCTGATAGAGATCTCCGGCAACAAGGCCGTCGTGGAGCTGAACAGCCAGGGGCTGTCCAAGCCGGTCCTGGAGCGGCTCCAATCCGTCATCAGGAACGAGATTCTGGCGAACATCCCCGAGATATCCGAGGTTGCCTTCGGACCCGTGGAGGTTCCCGCCACAGCCACCGCAGCCGAGGAGTCGGGGGCAGAGGCCGGCAGCACGCCCGGGCCTGCTGAAGCGCATCCCGAGGCCAAACAAGCCGGCGGCTAGCTCGACCCTCTTCCCTTGAGGCGCACCGAGACGAGGGTTAGCTTCGTGCCAAGTTCGCAGTTCACATTGGCGTTCAGGACCTTCAAGACCTCGCACCTATCGCCGTCCCTCAGCCCGTCGGGAAAACAGAGGTCGCTCCTCTCGCAGAGCGTCCTCGTGCAATCGGGTCGCATGAAGGCTATGGTCGCACCCTCGATGGCCTGCTGGCTTGGCAGAAGGAGCTGGATCTCGGCTGGCTCGACCTCCACGAGCATAACGCCTTCGTCGTGAATCCGGCATTTCTCGTGGGGCTTGTTCATGGAGCTCTTCACGACGTACCTCCTGCCAACCTCGAGGTTATCGCACACCTTCCTTAGCTTGCAGCCCATGCATTCCCTAGAGTTGCTCACACCGTAGTGGATGAACTCCTGGCCGGGTTTGGCAAGCCTCTTCCCTATCAGAGTAATCATATCACACCAGTCCTCTCCGCGATCCTGCGCGCCGCCGGTTCGCTCAGGCCGGTCTCCCCGAGGATCGTATACCTATGCGGCCTCACGAGATGGGCGCGGGTCATGGCCTGGATTATCGCGGCCTTCTCGATGCCCAGCTCCGTGGCCGTCACAGGGGCACCTATCCGGATCAGGAAATTCCTGATGTCCTGCCAATTTCCCCCGTGAAGATACATCATCATTATCGTCCCCACTCCCACCTGCTCGCCGTGCAGCGCCACGCCCGGACATATGGCGTCCAGGGCATGGCTGAATAGGTGTTCAGAACCCGAGGCCGGCCTGCTTGAGCCGGCGATGCTCATCGCAACTCCGCTTCCAATCAGGGCTTTCGCGACCAAACGGACGCCCTCCTCGCCAGCCGCCCTTATCAGGTCTGCCGAGTCCATCACCATGGTCGCGCTCATCAGGGACAGCGCGCAGGCATATTCGCTCTTGTCCTCCTTGCCAAGGCGGTAAGCGAGATCCCAATCCATGACCGCGGTGCGCTTGGCGACGGTGTCCCCACACCCCGAGGCTAGGAATCTATATGGAGCGCTCGAGAGCACCCTCGTGTCCATGATTATGGCAATGGGAGCCACGGCGTCTACGGACGCGACCCCTCCGGAGTTGGCGACCGAGACCCTTGAAGAAGCAATTCCGTCGTGGGACAGGATCGTGGGAACGCTGATGAACTCGCAGTTCGACTTGTAGGCCACGAGCTTCGCGGCGTCGATAACCTTGCCTCCGCCCACCGCTACAAGGTAGTTGAACGGCGCGCGCTCCATACCAGCCATCAACTCTTTGGTTGCCTCACTCTTCCCCCCTGCGATCGAGATGAGGTCCGCGTCGTTGCTTGACGAGAGGGCGTTGAAGACCTGCCTGCCGTATCTTAGGGTTTCCTTCGGCCCCGTAACGACCAGGAATCTGCCCCGAATGCGCATCGAGTCGAGTATTGCGGAGATCCTTCGCAAGGTACCCGAGCCTATGTCAACGTATCGGGGCAGCTGCATCCGCTTTGGGCGCTTCAACACATCACATCTTGGAGCAGCATTGACTGCGGCGGTCGTACGAAGATCGACCGTTTTCGCCGAGCCGCAGGTCACCGAAGCATTTATGGCACGTATCACCCTCCCCTTATAAATATATGAACTCCTTGGCCGATCTGATACGCAAGTACTTCATCTCCCCAATCTGGAAACGCACCGGCTACAACTGGGTCAATACGATCGTCTACGGGGTCATACTGGGCATCGCGGCCGTAGTCGTGTACAGGTCGGTCAGGAAAACCGGTTACCGTTTTGGCCTCGATCTATTCGTGACATTCGCCCCATACTTGGTTTTCGCAACGGCAGTCAGGGCTCTGGTGGACGCGGGCAAGTATCCCTACACTTACCTTCTGGTTTCTCCCGGGATATACTTCATGACCATGGGGATCTTCGCCGCCGCCATCCTGAGCGGCTTGCTGATCAGACGACTTTCGGGCACGAAGGTCAGCCTGACCGTCTTCGTCATAGGGATCATACTGGGCGGCTGGCAGCTTGCCCTCGTGCTGGGAATGGTTAGGAGACCCCTAGCTGGCCTGTTGATCGCCGTCCTCGGCGGTGCAGCATGCGCCGCGGTTCTCCTAGTGCGCAGGCTATGGCCAGACCGCTTGGCGATTCTGCAAACCAGGGAAAACGTGCTCGTAATCTGTTGCCATCTCGTGGATGCGACAGTGACCTTCATTGGGATCGATCTGTACGGGTACGCGGAGCAGCACATCCTTCCACGTACACTCATCGACGTGACTGGCACCGCCTCGGTGATGTACCTTCTGAAGCTCATCGCCTTGCCGATCGTTCTCTATCTGCTCGATCGGTACGTGGAGGACGCTGAGATGAACATCTTCATCAAGATGATCGTCATGGTTCTCGGCCTCGCCCCGGCCACGCGGAACTATCTCAGGATAATCATCGCATCCTAGTCAGAATGCGAGCGGAAACGAAGGCCCATGATCGCTGCGGGGCCGACTTTGCTACGCCCCCATGCCTCGCGAAGTCGTCGAGAAAACCTTTATTAAGATGCGAGCACGGGTACTCGTGCCTAATGCCTATCGTGGGTGCGCCGAGGCTCGGCGGACCCGGGTGAACGGGATTCTCCGCTGTTCATGTCTGTAAGCGAGGGCATCTTTGCTTGGTTTCAGCTTGCTTTTGGAAGAAGGGGTCATCTTCCTCCGTAGCAGGGCAGGGGCCTTAGAGAACATTGGAGCACACGGTACCAGATTCCCAAAGGGGGTCGACGTGAACTCATGGCAAACGACGAACTAAAGCAAGTGAGGAAGGAGATAGCAGATTTTCTCCCGGACAGTTCGTGGGTCTCCGAGGTCGAGTTCGAAGGGCCGGTCCTCGTCATCTACTCAACCAAACCCGAGATGCTGGTTGACAACGGGGATCTCGTCCGGGAGCTCGCGAAACGCGTCAGAAAGAGGATCGTCATAAGGGCGGATCAGTCGGTTCTCACCGATGAGAAGGAAGCGGAGGAGGCCATAAGGCGCATAGTGCCTCAAAGCGCCGGAATAACCAGGGTGATCTTTGACCGAGATGCGGGCGAGGTCATGATCGATGCCGAGAAACTGGGGCTGGTCATCGGGAAGGCCGGGTCCACGCTCCGGGAGATTACCGCCGTCACCCACTGGACCCCGACCGTGACGAGGACGCCGCCGATAAAAAGCGAGATCATGGAGGACATCCGCAACACCCTGCACAGCGAGAGCAAAGAGAGAAAGAAGATGCTGCGCAAGATCGGGCGGCGGATCTACCGGGGCCCTGCAAGCAAGACGGACTGGGTCAGACTGACCGTTCTCGGAGCTGGTCGTGAGGTCGGACGGTCGTGTCTATTGTTAAGCACCCCCGAGAGCCGCGTGCTCCTGGACTGCGGGATAAATGTTGCCTACCAGGAAAACCACAGGGCCTACCCGTATCTCAACATGCCTGAGTTTCAGATAGACAAACTTGACGCCGTGATAGTATCGCATGCACACCTGGACCACAGCGGTTTCGTGCCCTACCTCTACAAGTACGGCTACGAGGGGCCGACCTATTGCACGCCGCCAACCCGGGACCTGATGACCCTGCTTCAACTCGACTACCTTGACATAGCCGAGAAGGACAATAAGGCCGCACCGTACACGAAGAACGACATAAAGCAGACGATCAAGCACACGATACCCCTTGCATACGGGGATGTGCGTGACATATCGCCCGACATGCGTCTCACCCTCCACAACGCCGGGCACATCCTCGGGTCGGCTAGCGCTCACCTCCACATAGGAGACGGCCTCTACAACATAGCATACACCTCGGACTTCAAGTTTGACAGAACCCGGCTTCTGCCGTCGGCTGGTTCCAAGTTCCCGAGGTTGGAGGGCCTAATAATCGAGTCGACCTACGGCGGCTCGGACGACATACAGCAGTCAAGGATCGATGCCGAGAGGAAGCTCATAAGCGTCGTCAACGAGACCACGAGGCAAGGGGGCAAGGTACTGGTCCCCGTGCTGAGCGTGGGAAGAGCCCAGGAGCTGATGGTGCTCATCGAGGAGAAGATGCGCCAGAGGATAATGGACCAGGTCCCCGTTTTCCTCCATGGCATGATCTGGGCGGCAACGGCCATACACACGGCATACCCCGAATACATGTGCAAGGAGCTGAGAAACAGGATACTCCACAATGACGAGAACCCGTTCCTGTCGGACATCTTCCGCAATGTGTCCCACGGGGAGCTCGATAGCGTTGCCCAGGGGGACCCATCCGTCATACTCGCGACCTCCGGGATGATGGTTGGCGGCCCCGTGACGGAGTACTTCAAACAGCTGGCCCCGGACCCGAGAAACGCCCTCGTGTTCGTGAGCTACCAGGCCGAGGGCTCGCTCGGGCGCAGAATCCAGATGGGCCTGAGGGAGGTCGCTCTGACGGACGAGAACGACAAGCTCAACGTCGTGAAGGTGAACATGAAGGTGATCAGCATAGAGGGCTTTAGCGGTCACTCCGACAGGGGCCAACTGCTCCGCTACATAAGGAAGGCATCGCCGAGGCCCCAGAGAATAGTCGTCCAACACGGGGACTACGACAAGTGCGAGAACTTCTCCAACTCCGTCTCGCGAATGCTGAGGATAGACGCGGTGGCGCCGAGGAACCTCGAGACGGTCAGGTTCATGTAGAGGAAGAGGCGCCTTCGCCCGCGGACTTCACGATCTTGACGAAGTTCGGGACCACCAAGACGATATCCTCAGAGACTGCCGCCATATCGCCCTTCAGGCCGGTACAAATGCCCTTCAGCTGATCGACGAGCCCTCTAGCGACCTCCGGATCCTCCGATTGCAGCGCCGAGATGTTGACGAGCAGTATGTTCCCCTCCTTGAGCTTCTCGGAGATCTGATTGAGGTCGTCTCCCGATGAGAGCTTCACCGGCTGCACGAGGATCTGCTGGTAGCGTGCGAATGACTCCTCGGTTAGCAGATCCTCATTGAACTCGACAATCTCCACGTCATCACGCATTTGGATCCTCTCCGCCTAATTTTCAATCGACCTAATCTGGACTCGGGTCGGCCGAGCCACAAAACCGGGAATAAGCTTAAATATGTGACGGTGGGAAGTGGGGGCCCGCGCTCGTTGTCGGTCTCCAACCGGACCAGGCGACGCCTAGTAGGCCCCGATATCCGCTTTCATGAATTCCCTCATGACGGCGGTGGCATAGCTTCCCTTCGGCAACCAAAAGGACAAGCAGAGCTCGGTCCCGCCGTCCTCGCCTTCGCTGGCACGACCCAAGGTGAGATCGTACACCGGGCAGATCACGCTCCGGTATCCGCCCTTCGGGCTTACGTCCGGCAGCTGCCTGACGTAGAACGAGGAGAACGTGGCGTTCTCCCGTTTCATCACATCAAGGATGTCTCGCGATAGTGGTCCCTCGGCCGGGGAGGCGTAGCCAACGACCGAGTAGACCAGTGTTGCCTTGCCTTCGGCCTTCAGCCGGATCGCATCGTCCACCGAGATCGAATCGCCAACCGCGAACCTCTCGGTCCCCACCTGCAGCACATCTCCCTGCCTGGGTTCAAGCGGACAGTTCGATCGTAACCTTCCGGAAAGAGCCAGATTGAATATGTAGGATTGGTAGGCTCTGACGAACATTGACAGAAGGCCTCGGGGAATCCTCCTCAGGGCGCCAAGGAAGTCGCGAGGGTTGTCCGCCAGGTGGGCGAGCATCGCTCTCTCGTACGTCAGGTCCTTCGGAAAGAGATTGAGGGCGGCCCGGAAGTCCTTCGTCTCCATGAGACGCAATCTCGCCTCTATGGCCTCGGGCCTCTCCCCTCGGAAGGGCTTGCCTAGGTATTCCCAGACAGCCGACTCGAAATCGCCTCTCAGCAGGTGCTTGCCCACGATGTGCGTGTTCGCCCTGACCGTGCCGAACCTCTGGTGCCCAAAGAAGTTGGGAACCCCGCCTTGAGCCGCTATCTCCGAGGCCGTTGCCTGCGCGGCGATGTCGGCCTCCTCCGGTGAGAGTGGAATTTGGGTCACCCTGATTCTGAAGGAGTTGCCCCAATGCTCGCCGAGCCGGAGCGGGCGAGTCGTCCGAAAAGGCGTGTAGACGCGCAGATGCCTCGAATGAGTCCGGACGTTGGTGGGGGAGAACGCCTCGACGCACACCAACTGGCACGTGATCGCGTTTGCGTCCTTCGTGCCGCAGTATGTGAACCGCTTCTTGCTGATCCCAAACTCTCTTGAGAGCTCGGCGATAGCCTGGAAGAGGTCTATGCCCCTCTTTTCAAGGGCGAAGCAACAGTAGGTGCCCTGAACGTCTCTGCGGGCATGGTCGTGAAGACCGGAACCGATACGTACGACCGCCCCGTCCTGAAGCACCTCTTCCACGATGAAGTCCTCTATGCTTCGCCTCAGCCTGCCCTTCGTCCCCGGGCTCCTAGTGAGGTATCCTTCGATCCCGATCGTCTCTTCGCTCGGAGCAGAGATCTCCCTCAAGCCATCACTTCAGGAGCGGGAGGTTGCCCGTCACCTTATCCATCTTTTTGGCTTTCTCGGGGCCAAGCCCCAGAGCGGTGAGCGACCCGGGCGGGATCTCGGTCAACCCGCGGTCCTCCACCAAGTAGCGAGCGATGCCGAGCTCGGCCGCCCTTTTGCCTATCGCAAGCAGCTGCTCCTTTGAACTGACGCCTACGACGATCTTTCGGCCCCCCTCGTCCAGCCACGCTCTCCATAGCGGCTCGTTCCTCCTACGAACCTCCTCCGCTGAACCGACCGACGCATGGCAGGCTTGGGCAACGAGCTTCCCCGTGCTCATCCCCAAGTCCGTCCGGATCACGATGACCTGCTTGTACTGGAAGGCCGCCCCCTCATCGTCGACGTGCGGCAACGTATCACCCTGACCTCACCGCGTGCGCCTGTAGAAACCGATCGCGGTGAAGACGCCGCTTATGGCGGCCAGGGAGATAACGATCTGGCCGAGGCTGAGCCCCGCGGGCGTGTAGTTCAGGAGGAGTCCGTCGAAGACCACGAGGCAGATGCTGAGGCCAACGCTCAGAGCGATCCGCTCGATCTCGTCGATCTCGTCGTCGTTGAAGAGCGCATAGACCATGGCGAAGCCGGGAATGAAAAGGACGAGCAATATGCCGAGAACTACCCTGGCCGCGGCGGGAACCAACAGGAACCCTAGGATGATGGCCACGGGCACCGCGGCGAGGATGAAGGTGGGCATGCCACGATCCTGAGCGACGTCCTCAAGCGCCATCCTAGCGGCGGGTCGGTCACATACTTATATAACGCTTTCGATCGCGACCCATGGAAGGCGGCGCATGCGACGTCGCCATCGCCGGAGGGGGCCCCGCTGGAACCAGCTTGGCGATGTGTCTTGCGATGAAAGGCTTCGACGTGCGCCTCTTCGAGGAACACCCATCCTTGGGATCTCCCAGCCACTGCGCGGGACTGGTCGGACCTGGCATGGCCATCCTTCCACAGATAGGACGTCTGATCAAAGAGTCCACCCTGAACGCTGTGCGTGGCGCAGTCTTCGTCTCGCCCAATGGCACGAAGTTCTCCGTCGAGGGCGCCCCCGGCTCCGCCTTGGTCCTGGACAGGAGGCTTTTCGATCGTCGCCTGGGCGAAGAAGCGGCAAGGTGCGGAGCGGTCATCAGTCTCAGGTCGAAGGTCTGCGGCATCGCGGACCACGGGATTGCGGTCGCGGCAGAGGAAGGCAGGAAGGAGCTCCAACCTAGGGTCCTGGTCGGCGCCACGGGCTCCAAGTTCGCCGTGGCTTCCATGCTCGGGGCACGGCAGGGCAACGTGATACCGGGGATTCAGTTCGAGGTCGCCAAGCTCCGCATCGACCAGGAGATGGTGTATCTCTATTTCGGGAAGGAGATCTCGGACAGCCTTTTCTGCTGGGTCATTCCCCTGGATTCGAGCACCGCCAGGATCGGAATCTGCGCGAGAAGGGCAGCCAGGCAACGCCTCGAGCGCGTGGTTGAAACCCGGATCAGCCAGGAGTTCGGGAAGGGCAAGATAACGGACGTGACCACCGGCGCGATCGTCTACGGCCTGCGTGACCGAACCGTCTGGGGAAACGTGGTTCTGGTTGGCGACGAGGCCCTTCAGACCAAGCCCTCCACCGGAGGCGGAATACATTTTTCGATCATCTGCTCCGGCATCGCCGCCAGGTGCATTGCGGAACACCTGACAGCTGGGAGCGATCTCCGACGCTATGAATCTGCGTGGAGGAAAGTGCTGGAAAAGGAGATACGTTTCGGCCTCATGGCTAGGAGATTCTTCGAGGGCCTCCAGGATGCGGAGATGAACAAGCTTTTCGCAGCCGTCCTGCCGCGGGACATGCAGCTACTTGCCGGGTCGGATTTTGACCGGCACTCCACCGTCGGAAGGGCCCTTCCCAGATTCTTGCCTAGGATGGTCAGGCACCTCGGCATGGGCAGGCTGCTTGCCCTGTCTGCCAAAGCGTTGCTCGGGTGATCGTGTCAAGCTGCGTCCAAGGCCACCCGACGCCTGCAAACACCTTTAAGACGAATCGCCTCCCAGCCTGCAGCGGGCGAAGGCTTGAAGCTAATCAAGGACCCCATCCACGGCGACGTCGCACTCGGCGAGGATGACCTGAGGCTTCTCGATCTGCCAGCGTTACAGAGGCTCCGGAGGATAAAGCAGATCGGGCTGGGTGATCTAGTCTACCCTGGCGCGAACCACACCAGGTTTGAGCATTCCCTCGGAACGATGCATATCGCGGGCGAGCTGGGCCAGAGAATGGGCCTTGGGCTGGAGGATCAAAGGAAGATGCGGGTTGCAGCGCTCCTTCACGATGTGGGTCACGGTCCTTTCTCCCATACGTCCGAGAAGTTCGCAGTCGCTGCCTCGCAGATCGACCATTCGCAACTCACCAGGAAACGCATTCTCTGCGGCGCGATAGCGGAGACGCTGGAATCGATCGGAATCGACCCCAAAGAGACCGCAGACACCGCCACCACCGAGAAGAGCGAGCTCGGGCGCATCCTGCAGTCGCAAATCGGGGTGGACCGGATGGACTACCTGATGAGGGATGCCCATTACACTGGGGTCGCCTACGGGGTGATCGACTACGAACGCATCATGAGCACGCTTGTCTTCCATCGCGGCGAGGTGGTGATAAAGGAGAAAGGGATACAGGCAGCGGAATCCCTGCTCGTGGCCCGGTTCCTGATGTACCCTGCGGTTTATCTGCACCACGTCTGTAGGATAGCCGATGCAATGATGCTGAGAGCCCTAGAGGAGCTCAGAAAGAGTGGAGTCTCGGTGGAACGGATCATGGAGATGGACGACCTGTCGCTCATAACCGAGCTCAAGGAGAAGGATGGAATCCCCCACGACTTCGCTGTCAGGATACTTAACAGAGACCTTTACAAGAGAGCGGTGTACACGTCCTCGGCCGAGGTCGGGGACCTGAACGCGGTACTGGAGATGTCAGGGCATCGGGACGAGGTTAGGAAGCTAGAGGACGAGGTTGCCGAGTCGGCGGACCTTGTGCCGGGATCCGTCCTAGTGGACATCCAACCAAAACCGTCCCTCGACGAAGTGAGGATAAAGGTCCTGTGCGACGGCGCGGTGGAACTGCTGGAAGAGAGGTCGGCGCTTGTCAGATCATTGACCGATGCGCAGTGGGACTACTGGAGGTTCGGGGTCTACTGCGCGAGGGAGAATCTGGAGAAGGTCAAGAGGGTGTGCGAGAGATATGGATGGCGAGGAATCCAGAAATAGGATCGTCGTTGGTATGACGGGCGCGTCCGGGGCGGCCTACGGGTACGAACTCGTGAAGGCCCTGCACGAGCGCGGAAGGGAGGTGCACTTGATAGTCTCGCCAAGGGGCGAGGAGATCCTCTCCCTAGAGCTGGGCATACCAAAGGCCAAACTCGCCAAGCTTGCATATAGGCTGTATGCAAACGACGAGATGACCTCCCCCCTTTCTTCAGGATCGTTCGTGTTCGACTCAATGGTCATCGCGCCTTGCAGCATGCGAACCCTAGCTTCCATCGCGTCGGGCAGCTCGGACGCCCTCATACCACGGGTCGCAGAGGTTTGCCTGAAAGAGCGGAGACGCCTGATCTTGGTTCCGCGAGAAACTCCGATCAGCCTCATCCACATAAGGAACATGGAAACGCTGGCTTTAAGCGGCGCGACGATCCTGCCGGCCATGCCCGCCTTCTACCCCCGTCCCGAGACGGTGCAGGACATGGTCCGGTTCGTTGTGGGAAAGATACTCGATCAACTTGGGATCGATCACAGCCTCTTCACCCGGTGGGCCGGTGACCCCCGCAAACCGGGCAGGCCGGGTTCCTGCGTATCTCGATCTCCCTGAACGTCAAATCCTCGCCATCGAAGACGAGCATCCTTCCCAGGAGCAGATTTCCCAGCCCGAGGATGTACTTCGCTGCCTCTAGAGCCTGAACCGAGCCGACCAAGAAAGGCACCGGGCCGGCGACCGGGAAGACGCCTGGTTTCGGGGCGGACTGGTATATGCACCTTAGGCAGGGCGACTTCCCCGGAAGGACGGTCGTCGCCCGGCCCTCAAGGCCGTAGACGCTTCCGTGGAAGAACGGGATTCCCCTCTCCACCGCCTCTCGATTAAGGAGATACCGCGCCTCAAAGTTGTCCAGCCCGTCCACGATTCCGTCCGTCCCACGTAGCAGGTCGTCTACCGTCTGGTCGTTGATTTCGGCTTGGAGAGCCTCGGTCCGGATGCTGGAGTTCATGGCCAAAAGCTTGGCGTGCGCGGACTGCGATTTCGGGCATCCCACATCCCTTTCCCAGTGCAGCATCTGTCTGTTCAGATTGGACAGTTCCACCACGTCCCTGTCCACGATCCTCAGCCGGCCGACGCCCATTGATGCCAAGAGGACGGCAGAACAACTTCCTAGGCCGCCCGCGCCGGCTATGAGCAAAGATGCCCTGGAGAGTCTCCTCTGCCCGCGGCGTCCCCATCCCGGGATCCTCATCTGCCGGTCGTATCTCTCGTCCTCTGTGCCCACCGTGCCCACCAGCTGTTCCCTTCAAGGGAAGGAATCCGGAGCTTCGCGAAACCCTAAAGACCATCCTCCCCTTCGGCATGCCTTCGACCGTGCTACGCCGGAAATACTTAAAAGTGTCAGCGCGGCGAGATAGCCTGACTTCTGATAGTCCGCCTTCCTGGAAAATCACCCGGGAAGGAGATGCGTTATGAAGACTCCAATCTGCGAGGTCTGTCTGAAAAGCGGCATTCTATGCCCGGGGTGTCAGCAGAAGCTCGACAAGGGCGAGGTCAGCGAACTTGACGTTAAGATTGCGAGGGCGCTGCATAAGGCCTCCGCGAGGAACAAGGAGGTCAAGGACGTAAGGTTCGATAAGTCCATCGTCATCGGCGACCTGGCGATCCTGCTCACAGACAAGAAGGACGTCCCCGTGCTGATGGGCAAGGGGGGAAAGGTCCTGAAAGCGATATCCAATCAGATCAAGATGAACGTGAGGGTGCTGGGCGACTTGAAGGACCCAAGGTCCGTCGCGGATGATCTCATCCGCCCCGCGCGACTGCTGGGGGTAAACACTGTCTTCGCCGTCGATGGGACCAAGAGGTACAAGATAAGGATCGCGAAAGAAGACTCGCAGAAGGTTCCCCTCAGCCTTGCTGATCTTCAGGCACTGATCGCCCGCCTAACAGGGCAAGAGGTCTCGGTCGTCTTCGAGTAGAATGCCGGAGTTGGTCGGTTTGGAGGCACCCCTCGAGAGAACCTACTCATCGAACCTTCCCGACGCTGTGGGGAAAGAGGTTCTAATGAGGGGATGGTTGCTTCGAAAGAGGGACCTAGGTGGCATAAGGTTCATCCTGGTGAGAGACAGGGATGGAATCTTTCAGGTCACGGCCGCGAAGCAAAAGTCCGACCCAGAGCTCTTCCGCGCCATGGATTCCATTCCGCTTGAGTCCGTCGTCGAGATCACGGGGATCGCCAAGGAGATGAAACAGGCCCCGGGCGGCGTGGAGGTCGTGCCGAACAGGGTCACGATCGTCTCTCGCTCCGAATCCCCCCTGCCCCTGGACGTGACAGAGAAGGTTGGCGCTGACATAGATACGAGGCTTGATAACCGGGTCGTTGACCTCAGGCGGATCAGCACGAGGGCCTTGTTCTTGCTCAGATCCCGGGTTCTGAAATACATTCGGCAGTTCTTCGACGACGAGGGCTACGTCGAGATCCACACGCCCAAGATCATAGCCTCGGCGTCCGAGGGCGGCACGGAGTTGTTCCCAATAGCGTACTTCGAGAGGGAGGCTTTCTTGGCCCAAAGCCCCCAGCTGTACAAGGAGCAGCTGGTCCCCGTCTTCGAGAAGGTCTGGGAGATAGGCCCGATCTTTAGGGCGGAGAGCCACAACACCACGCGCCACCTGAACGAATCCATTTCCATCGACATAGAGCAGGCATTCGCCACGTGCCCCGATGTTATGGACGTCGCCCAACGGCTGCTAGAAAGGGTGGTCAGCAGGCTACTCCGGGACGACAGGGACCTCCTTGCCACCGCGGGGGCCAGGCTAAGGCCACTTTCCTTGCCCTTCCCCGTCCTCACCTACGAGGAGGCCATCGAGATTGCTTCAAGGAAAGGGGCCAAGATCAAGTGGGGAGAGGACATAGGCACGGTGGCGGCCAAGAAGATCGGAGCACAGGTCAAGAAACCCTACTTCGTGGTCGACTGGCCCGATGAGCTTAAGCCCTTCTACATCCAGCCAAAAGGTGACGGGCTGTCCCACGGCTTCGACCTGATGTGGAAGCACATCGAGCTCGCCTCCGGCGGGCAGCGCGTCCACGACAAGGAGCTCTTGGAGAGGCGCCTGAAGGACAGGGGGCTTGACCCGCGGGACTTTGACTACCACCTTCGGGCCTTCAGGTATGGGATGCCACCCCACTCCGGCTGGGCCATCGGAGTCGAGCGTCTCATGATGGTCCTGACCGGGAAGAGCAACATAAGGGAGGTCTGTCTCTTTCCGCGAGACCGCCTCCGACTAGTGCCGTAAGACTTGATCCAGATGCGCTTCATCACGGACGTGATGCTAGGTCGACTGTCAAGATGGCTCCGGCTGCTTGGATTCGACACCACGTCGGGCCTCCGCGAGGACCTTGGACTTCTGCAGAGTGCGGCCTCTGAGGGAAGAACTCTGCTGACAAGGGACCGCGCCTTGATGGAGCAGGCGAAGAGGATGGGCATAGATTGCCTCTACATCTCCAGCGCACAGCTTGAAGACCAGATCGTTGAGGTCTTCGAACGCTTGGGCAGGAGCGCGATCGACCTGGATCCGGCGAAGTCCCGGTGCCCTGTGTGCAACGGCGAACTCAACCCAGCGACTCGCGACGAACTGCCCAACCAAGTGCCGGAGAAGGTGCTCAGATACCATTCCGATTTCTATGTGTGCAGGGGATGCGGCAAGATCTACTGGATGGGCAGGCACTGGGAGAACATCGAGAAAAAGATTAATGATGCAAACGCACTGCTGTCCAAGAGTTCTGATACGCATGGAGCTTAGCATTGATGAAGGCCGGTTCGTCGTGGAGACGGCCAGGCGCGCAGTCGAGGAGTACGTCCTCCACAGGAATCGGCTTGCCGTACCTGAGGGCACGCCGCCCAAGCTCAGGGAGAAGGCCGGGGTTTTCGTCACGCTCAACACGTACCCCGATGGGCTTCTGAGGGGCTGCATAGGGCATCCCTACCCAGACTCGCCCCTGATCGAGGCGCTGATCGATTCGGCGATCTCCGCGTGTTCACGAGACCCGAGATTTCCACCGGTCCGCAAGTCCGAGCTGGACGCGATAACGGTTGAGGTGACCGTCCTGACGCCGCCGGAGACCATCCGGGTGAAGAAACCGTCCGAATACCTGAACCAAGTGCAGGTTGGAAGGCACGGCCTCATGGTCAAGAAGGGTTGGTACCAGGGACTGCTGCTGCCGCAGGTGGCGACCGAGGAAGGATGGGACGCGGAGGAATTCCTGTCACAAACTTGCAGGAAGGCAGGGCTGCCCCTGACAGCCTGGATGGATGAGGACACGCAGGTCATGAGGTTCGAGGGGCTGATCCATGCCGAGGAGAAGCCGAGGGGCACGATCCGAAGGAAGGGCTGAGGCTTGAGCGGGCTGAAGCCTACCAGGTTTGAGGGAGTGTACTTCCACGTCGAGGATGACGGCGAACGCCTAGCAACCCGGAATCTCACTCCCGGCGTGGCCATCCTGGGGGAGAAGCTCGTCAAACATGGGAAGGATGAATTCCGCCTGTGGTCGCCCTACCGAAGCAAACTCTCGGCCGCGATTCTGAAGGGCTTGGAGCGACTGCCGATCGGCGAGGGTTCGCTTGTGCTGTACTTGGGCGCGGCCTCAGGCACGACGGCCAGCTATATCTCCGATATAGTGGGAGAACGCGGAGCCGTATTCTGCGTCGAGTTCGCGCCCCGCCCTATGAAGGAGCTGCTAAGGGTGTGTGAGCTCAGGCAGAACATGGTTCCCCTCCTTGCGGATGCGCGCCGCCCTGAAAGCTACGCCCACCTGGTCACCGAGGTGGACTTCCTTTACCAGGACGTTGCCCAGCCCAACCAAGGCGAGATCTTCTGCTCGAATGCCAGGGCATATCTTCGAGAAGGCGGTTCGGGGCTCTTGATGGTGAAGTCAAGAAGCGTGGACGTATCGAGAAAGCCGGAGGAGGTATTCCGAGAGGAGGTCGACCTTTTGTCACGGCGCGGCCTTCGGGTGGAGCAAACCGTGCTGCTCCAACCCTTCGATAAGGACCACATCGCGATCGCGGCGGGCCTGTAGCCATGGAATGACGCGTGGGATTCCTTGGTTTCGCTTAGGGACCTGAAGATGTCCGTAAGGAAGGGAAAAGCCTATCCGACCTTTTGCGACACGTCCACCCAGGTCGATCTCCTGAGGGCAAAGCAATACCTCGAAAGCAAACTGGGCAGGAGGGTTGCCGAGTTCGACGAGGATTCCCTGAGACGATGCTTCTCCGACCCGAAAGTTGCGCAGGCTGGTATCTCCACGCTGTACAGGTTCTACTCCTTCAGGAGCCGAACGCTGAACGAACTCCTCGGGGATCAGGAGGCCGAACGCCTGGCGCGGGCCGGCATCACCAGCCCAATGGAACTTCGGTTCAAGTTTTTCGAGTTCCTATCATGCAGGCACTCGGGCTTCATGAGTTCGGAGTCCCGCGAGATGGTGCTTTGCGAGTTCGCGGAGGAGATCGGCCTTGGTGTGGACAAGCTGCAAGAAGCGCTCTGGCTGGACGAGGAGGACAGCAGGGTCCTGAGCAAGACGGTCGACGTGCCGACGGAGAGCCTTGGCGGGGTCCTGAACACGGAGATCCTCTCAGCGATGCTTTGCAGCTCCTACCTCATGCGCCTAGGTCCGGTGAAGGAGGGTTCGTCGCTCAAGTTCATCTTCAGGAATCTCAAGTTCTATGGCCTGCTCTACAGCGTGGTGCGGACCGATGACGGCTTTACGTTCCAAGTCGACGGTCCGCTGGACATCGTCGGGAGGCCCCACAGGCTTGGCTACCGGATGGCCATCCTGCTGTACCGTTTGCGCCAACTCTCCCTCAGGAGGGAGTTTGATTGCGGCGTCTGCATCGAGTTCAGAAAAGGGAAGAGGAAGGTCGCGTTCGAGGGGACGATTTCTCGGATGCCCGATCTGGCTTGGCCGAACGTGGGAGATCTCAAGCTGGACCTTTTCGACAGCAAGGTCGAGGCCAAGGTGTACAGCACCTTCAGGGCTATGGACCTCGGCGGCTGGAGAATCGAGAGAGAACCACTGCCCTTCATTGCGGGGAGCACGGTGTTTATACCGGACTTCTCGATTGAACGGGAGGGGAACCGCGTATTCGTCGAGGTTGTGGGCTTCTGGATGCCTGAGTACAGGAAACGCAAGAAGGCAAAGCTCGAGGATGTCAGGAAGGCCGGGCTGGACAACATGATCCTTCTCGTCGACGAGAAGGTGGAGCAGGAATTCAGAGCCATCACGGACTTCCCGATCTTCGCCTATGAAAGGAAGGGTTCGTCGTACCGAATACCGTACTCCGCCATCCTTGAGCACCTGGAGGCAAGATTCCCCAGGAAGGAGCCAAGGCGGCCGGATAGCCCGACGCCGGCTCGGCCCACCTACGTCAGGCGAGGGGACGGGAAGTACAGGATCTTCTGGTAAGAAGGGATGCGTGCCGGCAACGGCGAGCTGCTTAGATGTAGGAGATGGCGAGAACCCTTATCTGGTCCGCCGTGTCCTCCGCGGAGTCCGCCACCTCCTCGAGTGCCTCGATGAGCCTATTGATGGACAAAAAGTTGGGCATGCTCGTTTCCAACTTGTTTCCAGCCAGCGTTATCATTTCAATGAGCTTCCTCCTGTCCCTGTCAACCCTGTCCTCGAACTCCGCGACCTTGTTCCCGTACTCGACCGCAAGATCTAGGTTGTAGGTGAGCTCCCTGATGGCCTTGGAAAGCTCCCTCACCGTGAGATAGGAGTTCGCGGCCATGCTCTTGAGGATGCCCTTCGCCTCCCCATCCAGACAGCCCACGTCGGCGATGACCGTCTCGAAGGCGCATTCCTCGGCATATCTGCCGATCTGCTCCAAATAGAAGAGTATCCTTAGGAGGTCCTCCCTGAACTTCGGCCTGAGATCGCCCACGGCGAAGGTCTTCATCATCTCCCGCGCTATGACGTCGGCCTTCCTCTCGCTCGAGAAGACTTCCTGCGAGGTTTTCTGGATCTCCTCCTTCTTCCCGTCGCAGAGGGCCTCCACGTTTTTCTTCACGCCTTCGACGCATTGGCATATGTGTTCGATGTGTTGGGAGAATCTCTCGACCGCCTCCTGGCCCTTCTTGACCCTCAGCAACGGGTAGAATCTCTCCGTTCCCATTCCGTGCACCCGATGAAATCCGGTCTATTGGATTTCCATATAAATTTGAGGTGGCGGCGACGCCAACGTCCAGAAGAGCGTCCGCGGGCAGGAAGCGTGCCAGCGAGCGATCCGTGGAGGCCTAAAGTGGCCTCGTCACCCTCCAAGTCGTCGCCTGGCTTCCCAAGAGATTGCCCTGAGCATCGTAGACATCCACCGTGATCGGGAAGCTGTACTCGTTCTTGCCCCCGAACTGGTGTTCGTACACCACCGGTGTGTATGAAAACACGTACTCGGCTGTGTCACGCGCCGACAGATCCGCCGTGAAACTGTATACCCAGATGATCCGTCCAGGCTCCGTCTCCACCGTTTTGTTAAGCGGCTTCCCCATCACGTTGCCGACGAAGTAGATGTTCTCGGGAACCTTGATCGAAACTCGCATGCCCTTCACGTCCTCGTTCATCTCGTTGTTGATCTGCACCGTCAACCCCTTTGGTGATGTGACATTAGGGTTCAGCTCATCGCTGCCTCTGATGTCCACCGTGACCTTGTCTGCGGGGAAAATACAACCTGCGATAATCAGGACTGCGGCAGAAGCGAGGAGAGCCACCGCGAGGCGAACATTTCCGGCCACGCCACTAACCTCCAACGCGCCCGCTAGCCCCGATGCGCATTATAAATGTCTCGTAAAACCGGGACCGGCGGTGCGCCGTCCTCACCTCGCGGAGGGGGCCCGGGGGACCTCGATCGAGAATTCGGGTATGTACTCCTTTATCTTCCGAATCAGGCCCATCTTCTTCTCGCCAGTCAAGGCGTGAGCCAGAACCTCGTCGATGGTCCGAACAGGAACTATCTCTATCTTCTTCATCTTCGACTTCTCGAGCGTCACGTCACCCATGTTCGCAGCCGGGATGATCGCCTTCTTGATGCCAGCCTCTATGGCGGCCTCGATCTTCGGCCCGACGCCCCCCACGGGCATGACCTCGCCCCTGACCGACAGGGAGCCCGTCATCGCCACCGTCTGATCAACCGGTATGCCTTCGATCGCGGATATGACCGCGGTCGCGACCGATATCGATGCGCTGTCCCCCTCGACGCCGGAGTATGCCTGAAGGAACTGGATGTGAAGATCGTACTTGCTGAGGTCGACGTTCGCGTACTTCTTGACGATGGCGCTGACGTTCTGGACCGCTTCATTTGCAATCTTGCCCAGCTTGCCGGTAGCTATGATGCTTCCTCCCTGCTTGCTCAAGGATGGGGTTGCCTCCGCTGCTATGGCGGTTATGATTCCGCTGTTACCGATCACCCCTAGGCCATTGACCTGACCGACCTTGGCACCCGTCGTCTTGACCACTTCATACTCCTTCTTGCTCTCAATGTACCTGTCGGCTATCTGCTCTTCAAGGGTCCTTGAGAGCTTCCTGGCCATGACCACGTGCCTTGCGTCAGTCTCCTTGGCACCTGATTTGAGCGCAATGTCGCCCGCAGCTCGAATTAGCCCACCTAGGTCCCTAAGCATGAGGGTGTAGTGGCCCTTCCTACTGGACCGGCGCTTGGCCTCCAGCAGTATCTCGTTGATGGCCCTGCGGTTGAAGTGCGGGATCCTCTTGTCGTTCGCAACTTCTTGCGCGATGAACCTTATCAGCTTCCTGGTGTTCTCCCTGGTGATCTTCATCGAATCCTTGACGTAAACCTCGTATCCGTAGCCCCTGATTCTCGACCTCAGGGCAGGGTGCATATGCCTTATCGTCTCGACGTTCCCCGCCGCGACGAGCACGTAGTCGCAGGGAACGGGCTCCGTCCTCACCATGGCCCCGCTGCTCAACTCGCTCTGCCCCGTGATCGGGAACTTCTTCTCCTGCATCGACGTTAGAAGCTCCTGCTGGCTCTTTGGCGACAGGGTTCCAATCTCGTCCACGAAGAGAACGCCCTTGTGGGCCTTGTGGATCATCCCGCACTCGACCCTTTCGTGTGGCGGCGTTCCCAGCCCACCGCTCTGAAATGGGTCGTGCCGAACGTCGCCCAACAGGGCTCCTGCATGGGCGCCGGTCGCATCCACGAAGGGCGCGCACTTCCTTCCCTCGTTGTCAACCAATAGCTTGGGAACCAGCGCCTCCCTGCGTCTGATGCTCTGCGCAAGGATGAGCAGCAGCACCGCAGCAATGATTCCGGGAAGGAAGGATTGCTGGGCAATCGCCACCGCGATCACGATCACGATCACGATGAAGACTATCATGTTCTTGAGTTCTTGGTCTTTCTTCGCCTTCTCCTTGTAGCTGTTCACCAGCCTCTTGCCCTCGCCGGCCGGAAACACCCTCACGCGCGGGTTGTTCTCGTCGTCAGGGTTGGGAAAGACCACGACGTCCTCCAGTTCCTCGCTCGGCAGGAGCTCGGCCATCGCGCGCCCCAACATCGACTTTCCCGTTCCCGGATCACCTATGAGGAGGACGTTCCTCTTCTGTTTTGCAGCGGTCTTGATGACCTCAACCGCCTCGTCCTGGCCGATTACCTGGTCGATTATCTTTTCAGGGATCTGGATCTCGGCGGTCGACTCGACCTGAAGGTAGTCTCGCTCCTGACTGCACCGCCCCTTGGACTCATCCGCAGACTTTGCATCCTTCCCCTTGTTTCCTGCAACGTCGCGGACCCTTGGCATGAGTCTCACCCGCGATCCTCTTCCAGAAATAGCGCTGCCAAGAAGGCTACGACCTACAACTTGACCCTGAAAGTCTTATATAAATGCTTTTTCGAGCTAGGTTCGATACCCTAGAACATGAAACCTCAAGAAGGCCGACGGGCCAGGCGGATAACCTGCCTCACCGGAACCCCGGGCACTGGAAAATCCACGGTCGGAAAGATCCTCATGGCAAAGGGGATTCCGGTGATCGAGATAGAGGCCTTCGCTAGGAGTCGCGGAGTCTACTCCTACATCGAGGACGGCGAGACGCTCGTCATCGACGAATCCGAGCTCGACAGGGCATTGGAAGCATACCTGAAGGACAGACCGGAGGGCGTGCTGGTGGGCCATCTCTCCCACCACTACAGAAATGCGGACAACGTGGTCGTCCTGAGGACCGAACCATCTCGGCTGGAACGAAGGTTGAGACGAAAGGGCTGGCCCCAACAGAAGGTCTCGGAGAACGTGGAGGCCGAAGCGCTCGACATATGCCTGTGCGAGGCGCTGCAGATCCATGGAAAAAAGGTTAGCGAGATCGACACGACCGACATCCCACCTGCGAAGGTGGCGCAGATGGTTCTTGACGTTCACAGGAAGGGCGAGCGTTATCCTCCGGTAGCACGAGATTGGCTCCTTGATCACATTTTAAAAGAACTGAAGGGAAAAAGGTAGTAAGTGATGGGGATGGACATCCGTAGCGCCTTACTCATGGGTTGTATGGTAGGCTTACTGATGTTCGTCGGTTACCTCGTCGGAGGGGGCAGCCCGGAGATAGTGCTGCTGTTCTTCCTGATGGCATTGGCGATCAACCTGATCACGTACTGGTACAGCGATAAGTTCGTGCTGGCCATGTATCGGGCCAGAGTCCTAGCAGAAGGGGAGAACCTGCCGCTGCAGAACATGGTCTCCCAGCTGGCAGCGCGCGCTGGCATTCCGAAGCCAAAGGTAGCCGTGATTCCAAGCAATGTGCCTAATGCGTTCGCTACCGGAAGGAGCCCATCGTCGTCCGCCGTCGCAGTGACCACGGGCGCCTTGGACCTTCTGCCCGAGAAGGAGCTCGAGGGCGTCCTAGCGCACGAGATCTCTCACATAAAGAACCGTGACACCTTGATCATGGTCTTGGCAGCGGCCATCGCGGGTGCGATAGGGTACATGGCCTTCTGGGCCAGATGGAACCTCCTCATGGGAGGAAGCCGCCGGAGGGACCAGGGCGGATCGAGCCTTCTGGCGATGCTGCTCGTCGCGGTGCTCGTACCGTTGGCCGCTTTGATCATCCGTCTTGCGATATCGAGGGGCCGCGAGTACGGCGCGGATCGAGGCGGCGCGAAGATCTCGGGACGGCCTGGAGAGCTGGCAAATGCTCTGGAGAGGATCGAGGGCTACGTCCGGAACAGGCCGGTGTCCGGCGGAAACCCTGCGACTGCGCACCTCTTCATAGTGAACCCCTTCAGGGGAGACGTCCTCATCAACCTCTTCTCGACCCATCCCCCTACCAAGGAGAGGGTGAGGAGGCTCAGGGAGCTTGAGGCGAATCAGAGCATAGGAAGGATCTACTAGTCGGCCCGAGCGAGAGGTGTTGGATGAAGCGAGTCTTCGCCGCCTTCAGGGACCTTGGTCAGGAGGATTTCAGGGCCCTCGCATCCGTGGAAGCGGGCCTAAGGAGAAGGGAATTCGTTCCGAAGGAAGATCTGCTCAAGTATCTTAGGTCCGACCTCCCCGATCTTGACTACCGATTGGCGCGGCTCGACAGGCTCTCGATGATCCAATCGCGCGGAACGCCGTACAAAGGCTACAGATTGCTGCCGAGGGCCTACGACTTCCTGGCCCTGAACGTCCTGGTGCAGAGGGAGAGGATCGAAAGCATAGGTGACAAGATCGCCGTTGGCAAGGAGTCTGAGATCTACGAGGCGCTTGGAACCGGTGGGCAGAGGTTTGTGATCAAGTTCCACCGCCTCGGGATGACGTCATTCCACAGGGCAGCAAACGTCAGGGGGTACATCGGCGACAGGCGCCACATCTCTTGGATATACGCCGCCCGCCTGGCAGCCGAGAGGGAATATGAAGCTCTCACTAGGCTGGCGGGCCAGGTGCCCGTTCCAAAGCCAATCGACCATAACCGCAACGCCGTGCTCATGGAGAGGTTCGACGGAGCAGAGCTCGCCCAGTCCGAAGTTGCGCGGCCTCACAAACTCCTCGAGGCCATACTTTCCAGCGCGCGGAGGTCCCGCGAGATCGGCATCATCCACGGAGACCTGAGCGAGTACAATGTGTTGGTCAACGAGGACGGCTTCGTCGTAATCGACTGGCCGCAGTGGGTCGATGCATCTCATCCCCAGGCAGAAGCCCTTTTCCAAAGGGACCTATCAAACATCCTCAAGTTCTTCGAAAAGAAGTATGGAATCAGGGCCCGAGCAACAAAGTGGGGAGCATAGCTGTTGGCGGAGAAGAGACATCTCATCGTGGGGATCGATCCAGGGACCACCACGGGCATCGCTCTGCTGGGCCTTGACGGCAAGGTCCACGGGGTGTACAGCTCGCGGACCTTCACCCTTAAGGACGTGATCCATCTGATCATCGGGAATGGATATCCCGTGGTGGTGGCAACCGACGTCTTCCCCGTCCCCGAATTCGTGGAGAAGGTCAGCCGCCTTTTCGAGGCGGTCCTGCACCAACCCACACATTCCCTTACCGTTGAGGAAAAAAGAGAGATAACCAATTCCTTTGCCGAGAAGTTCTCCACCGACCTCTTCTTCAGGAACTCTCACGAGAAGGACGCCTTCGCCGCTGCCGCGAAGGCCCTCGAAAGCTACGGCGAGAAGTTCAGATGGATCGACAGGAAACTCGACGAGATGGGCCTCAGCGAGATCTCCGAGCAGGTCAAGACGATGGTCATCATGGGAAGAAGCCTCAGCGACTCGGTTAGACAGATCCTCGAGACGAGAAGGAGGCCACCTGCGAAGAAGGCGGAGGCGGCACGACCGAAACCGCCAGGACCCGCCAAGCCCGAGGCAGTCGAATCCAAACTCAGGATGAGCCACAGGATCGAGAGCTCGATGATCAAGAACATGCAAGCCGAGATCATCGAGCTGAACACCAAGCTCAAGGAAAGAGAACTCAAGATGGAGTCCCTGAGGAACGAGCTGGAAAGGGCGCGTTCCGCCATGCTTCGCGACATCGTGAGGAGCAACGAGATCAGCTCCCGAAACCAGATGATCCTGGAACTCAAGAGAAGTCTGTCCAGGGTCGCTGCCGACAGGGACAGGCTGCGAGAGAAGCTGGAGGCGCTTTCGGGATCAAGCCTGTGGAAGCTGGCAGACAAGCTGGAGACCATACCGATCGTGGGCGACCTCTCCAAAGACACCGTCGCGCGACTGGCTGGCGATCGTGCAAAGCGTAGCAGGTTCGTACTGGTTCGAGACCCGTCGGGGACCGGGCAATCCGTGTCGAGGACGCTTTCGGAGATGAAGGTGGAGGCGATCTTCACGGACGGCGCCATGCCCGCGCCGGCACGCGACGGACTGGAATCCATCGGCATACCGGTGATCGCGCGCAAGAAACTGGAGATGATAGTTCTCGAGGACACCGCCCTGGCGAGCAGGGAGGCGCTCGACCGGCTTATCTCGGCGGAACGCAGGAGGCTCGCCAAGGCCGCCGTCAGCAAGGCAATGTCCGGCCTGGAAAGGTTGGTCGACGGATACAGGAAGGAGCTCGAATCGGAGAAGCCGCGCTGAGCGCACCTGCCTAGACCTACTTGGCGGCTTTGCGGGCGTTCCATTCTTCGATTGGAACCCCGAGCTTGCTCTCAACCTCGGCCCTGTGGATGGTGTTGTAGCTGCAGAAGGGTACGATCCTCCCGTCAGGAATCGCGTAGTGGATGGCGCACCTCTTGACCCGTTGCAGGTCGAAATTGAAGGGATCCATGAAGTGCATCGCGCCGATCATCATCGTCTTGCTGTGGAACTCCCCCAACGAGGAGTAGGTCCCGGAACCGAGTATGCTTAGCAACAGAGACCTGACCTTGAGCTCGGGCGGCTTCTTCTCCTCGTCGACGAACCTGCCGAACGACCTTGCGATGTTGAGCAGAACACGAGACTTGGTGAGCCTCCCCGGACGGTCGCGGAGCTTGGCTGAGACATCGGCCAAGTATCCGAGGAACCCTTCGACATCCACGAAGCGGGTTATCGGAATCTTGGTTCCGCCCGAAACGAAGACGTAGGTGGCGGCCCCGCACGCCGGATGGCAGGTGAACTCCACCTGGTGTCTCCGGCTCCAAGCAGACACGAACTCAGAGACCGGCGCCACGAAGGGAACCGGATAGAAGTCAGAAGCGCATATCTCCCCCTGCGTCTGCTCCTCAATCCTTTTCAGCACATCGGGGATGGTTATCCTCTGAGCCGCAAGGTCTTTCAAGTCCGTTCGCCCGGTGAAACTTTCGGGCTGGATGTTCAGAGCCCGGACCACGCCTATGTGTTTCACGCCGAAGTCGATCATGCCGCCCAGCTGATCATCGTTGACGTTCCTGACAAGGGTCGGCACCAATACGATGCCAAGATGCGCCCTCTCACAGTTCTCGATCGCCTGTATCTTCTGTGGCAGGGCATTGTAGCCTCGGGCGATGAGGTACGGTCTTTCGGTGACCCCGTCGAACTGGAGGTACACCGTCGAAAGCCCGGCTGCCTTAAGCCTCGCGGCATAGTCCGGATCCTTTGCGAGCAAAACACCGTTCGTGGCGACCTGCACCTGGGGAAATCCGACCTCCTTGGCCATCTTCACGATCTCGGGAAAGTCCTCCCGTATAGTCGGCTCCCCGCCGGAGAACTGAACTGCAGGGCATGGGAAGGGCCGGTTGCTTCTGAGGTTGAGCAACATCTGCCTGATCTCCTCGATGCTGGGCTCGAGCACGTGGCCGGACTCGGCAGCGTTGGCGAAACAGATCGGGCATCTCAGATTACATCTATTCGTGATGTCTATGTTCGCCAACACCGTTGGGGTCTCATGGCTCGGGCAAAGACCGCAATCATACGGACATCCCCTCTTCGTCTCGGTCCTGGGATTCTCAAGTCGCGGGCCGGACCGCTCGTAGCGCATGAACTTGTTGTACAGCTCGTCGCTCGACCAATAAACATCCTCGAACTGACCGTGGTCCCGGCACGACTTCCGGATAAGCAGCCGGCCGTTTTCCGCAACGACCTGGGCATCTATGACTCTCAGGCATGTCGGGCAAAGGCTCTTTGTCGGGGTCGTCGGATCACCCGTTCAAGCATACGATCTTGGATCTAGCCCCCGAATCAGCCTACCATCCTTGAAAACTCTCACGATTCCGCCGCTCTTGGACACCGTTATGCCAACCGAGGAGGTTATCTTGGTCATCCCCGCCACCGCGGCGTGTCTCGCCCCCAGCCCCGGCGGTATGTCCACCTCGCTTGCGTCGACATCGAGGTACCTCCCGGCGCATTCGATGACACCCTTGTCCGAGATCACGAAGGCCCCGTCCAGTAAGGAAAAGCTCTTGATGACCTCCTTTATCGAGGGATTCAGGACGTTCCGGCTGGCCCTTGGGTGGCCCTTGAACGGATTCAGGATCATCTGGTGCGAGTTCCTCAGAACCCCCTTGGAATCGCCAACGATGAACGCCGTCCCAATGGGCAATCCCTCCTTGCCCTCCCTGCCAAGCTCAACGGCGATCCTCAGAACCGTCTCAAGCACCTCCATCCCCACCTCCTTGAGGAACGCAAGTTCCTCCTTCAGGGACTCCTCCACCGGTATGATGTAGATCGTGTCCAGTGCCGAGAATCTCTTGGACACGCAGACGACCGTGTCCCCGACATTGACCAGCTTCTTGTCGAGGCACTTCATCACGGCGTACTTCGTGGGGCTGGTTGGAGTGATCTCGGGCACGTAGAGCCGCATCGGCTCGTCGACCATTTCTAGGAGCGAATGCTTGGACGATGCGATGATGCTCCCGTCAATTCCTCTTTCCATGAGCGTCCGTGTGAGCGGCTCGCTATCAACGAAGTAGACCGTCCTCGTGGCCCTTACCAGGTTTCCAACTTCCCGAGAAACCTGCAGAAGATCGACGTTCAAGGCGTATCCCAGACGGCCGGCCCTCCAAGACTCACTTCAAAGCTTAAAAATGTAGCCCGGGATGGGTGGGCGTGGCCTTGGCCCTATTGCAGAAAAATGGGGCATCCCGAGTGCTCTCTGGCCCGATGCGGCGTAGCCCAGCCTTCTTGGCCTCCCTCGACGGTACATCTTTGAAAACATTTTTCATGAGCCCGGCGTCGGGCCGCTTCGGTCTAGCCATGGTGACATGTTCCTCCTGCAGGAAGGAGATACCCCCTAAGGTCAGGTACGTGATGTTCACCTGTCCGAAATGCAGCCAAGTAACCCTCTATCGCTGCCCCAGGTGCAGGAGAACTAGCAACCGGTACATCTGCCCCGGGTGCGGGTTCACCGGGCCCTAGTAGGTCCTCACAATGGCCAAGCTGAATGTGTTCGCCCAACTGAAAGTGCTGCCCAAGGACATAGACGTTGACCTTAACGATTTGATGAAACGGATAACTGAGGCTCTGCCCGACGACGCGCAGGTCGAGTCCTACCGGGAGGAGGACATCGCATATGGCCTGAAGGCCCTCATCATCAACGTCCTTCTCGAGGACAAGGCGGGCGGGACGACCGGCGTCGAAGAATCCATCCTCGCCCAAGACGGCGTCGAAACGGTCGAAGTTGTGGGCGTCACACGACTCTAGCCGGCCTAGCCCGTCCGGATCTGCTCCAACTTCCTCTTCTTCCTAGCCTCCCTGTAGCACTGTCGACAAAGATCCCTGCCCCTGGAGCGCTTCACCTGGCCCTTGGACCCGCACTCATCGCAAGTTCCTTCTTTCCACATATGCTCACCTCGAAAGCCGAGGCTAGAAATCTCTTCTCACGAGGAAATCGGTCAGCTCCTCTAGGCGATCCCGGTGTGCGGACTTTGGAAGACAAAGCAGCTTGCTTCTAGCTTCCGAGAGCATCTCCTCAGCCACCCTTCGAGCGTAATCTATCGACCCGTGCTCCTTCATGAGATCCACCACGTACCGGCAATCCCGGCGCGTCGTAAGCCGCCGGGGCTTGGCCAGGATCGACTTCACCCTCGCTCTCTCTCCCCTGGACAGCTGCCCAAGCAAGTGAATCACCATCAGGGTCTTCTTCCCCTCGCGGATGTCCCCCCAGATCTCCTTCTTGTACTTGCCGTACTCGCCAACGAGGTTCAAGACATCGTCGGTGATCTGGAAAGCTGGCCCTATCAGCTTGCCATATTCCGCCATGCGTTGTACGGTGGACTCGTCTGCCCCTGCAAGGTACGCGCCGCCGGCCGCCGCGGTTGACACCAGTATTCCCGTCTTACGCCATACCATCTCCATATATTCCGCTTCGGTCACGTCCCAGCGATCGCGGAACTCCATCTCCATGGCCTGGCCCTCGGAGAGCAGAATCATAGCCCGGCATAGCAGTCGAAGGGATCGAAGAGTCATCGCTGCCGAGAATCCCTTCTCCTCTAGGTTCGCAACGCACTCGTACGCCTTGTTGAGAAGGTTATCTCCGATATTTATCGCACTTGGGACGCCGTAGAGGACCCAGAGGGTTGGCTTTCCACGCCTAGACCTGTCCCCGTCCTCGATGTCATCGTGTATGAGGCTGAAGTTGTGTACGAGCTCCATCCCAGCCGCGAAGGGCAACACCCTTTCGGCACTTCCCCCCAGAGCCTCATGCACGAGAATGCAGAGAACTGGGCGCCAACGTTTCCCTCCCTCCTCAATGAAACGCCATTGCGCATCGTAGAGGTTCCGGATGGGGGAGTCTTTCGGAATCACGCGAGCGATCTCTGCGTCTATCATCGCTCTATGGCTTTCCAGGAAATCCGAAAACATCATGGGCCGACACCTAGTACCAGACGCTCTTCATCCCAAGTAGATATGCCGCAACATTGGTCCCCAGATGGATTGCGGGAGTCAACAGCAGGAGGATTGCCACCGTGACGGCCTGGATCGGCACCAACGCGGCAGCGAACAAGAGCGCGACGACGAGGAATCCGAGCTGGTCCAACAGGATGGCGGGCTGACCGCGCGGGATGCCCAGCCTCCGTTTGGTGAAGCTTCCGACGGAATCGCCCACCATCGCTCCGGCGCCCAACGCCAGTCCGAGGAGAAGACCTGCCTTCGCTTCTGCCCTCATTGCTCCCTGGATCAGGCCGACGGTGGCCCCAACGGCGATGCCTCCAGCTGTGCCTCTGACCGTGACGCCGTCTCCGAGAATCCTGCGCCCGTCTACGAAATTCCTTCCCCCGTCGACCGCACGACCCCCGCCCACCACCAAGGCGCCAGCGTTCGCCATGTAAGCCGGCAGGATGAACCAGAGCGCGGAAAATACCTGTGAGAGCGCCGATTCGCCAGACATGACAGATTCGGCCTCTAAAAGGCCAAGTGCGTTTAGAAAATATATTTAAATTGCTTAAAGGACGCCCATAAAAATTTCTCTTCCCTCAGTGAGGGTGCTCTTTGACTTACACCAAGTACGAGAAAGCAAGGATCATAGGTGCGAGGGCCCTCCAGATAGCGATGGGGGCGCCGGTCCTCATCGATGTCCCGGAAAACATCTCGGACCCAATCGACGTGGCGCTTCTCGAACTCGAGAGGAAGGCCATGCCGCTGACCGTCATCCGGGAGAAGAGACAAAGGGTTCCGTTTCCAAGGGGGGTCTAGTTGGGCCGAGTCAAGCCCACCTACATCAAGAGGACGGGCGACTACATTCTCCAGGCGTACCCCAACCTTGTCTCAACAAACTTCGAGCAGAACAAGAGGCTCCTCACCGAGGTGTTCAAGATATCCAAGAACTACAGAAACAGGCTCGCAGGTTACATAACTAGGGGAAGGCGCAGACAGGTGGGCGGCCCGCAGACCTGATCCGTATGGGAGTACAACTTGCCGACCTTTTTCCCGGCAGGCCGACGAGCTTCGCGGAGCTGTCGGGAAGGAGGATCGCCGTGGATGCGCATAACGCGCTGCACCAGTTCCTCGCGATAATCAGACAGCCGGATGGGCAGCCGCTTCGTGACTCAAAGGGCAGGGTCACCTCCGTGTACTCGGGCCTCTTCTACAGGACGGCCCGGATGATTGCGGAAGGCATCCAACCCGTATACGTCTTCGACGGCCCGCCTCCGCGGTTCAAGAAGCTGATCATACAGCAGAGGGCCGAGGTTAGGGTACAGGCAAGGATGAGGTGGGAGGAGGCGCTCGCGCAAGGCGACGTCAAGAAGGCGAGGAAGTACGCCCAGTCCGCGCTCACCCTCACCCCGGAGATGGTCACAAACTGCAAGAAGCTTTTGACCCTCATGGGGCTTCCGCATGTGTCGGCCCCCAGCGAAGGAGAAGCCCAGGCCGCAGGCATGGCGGCCCGCGGGAGCGTCTGGGCCGCCTCAAGCCAGGACTTCGATTCACTGCTCTTCGGATCCCCGCGCCTTGTAAGGAACCTGACGATAAGCGGGCGGCGCAAGGTGCCGAACAAGGACGTCTACATAGAGATCTCGCCGCTCCTAGTCGAGCTGCCCGAGATCCTCGGCTCACTGGGCATAAACCAGCGGGAGCTAGTCCTGCTCGGTATACTCGTCGGCACGGACTACAATCAAGGTGGAATCCCAGGGATAGGCCCCAAGCGGGCGATTGCGCTGGTGAGGGGCAAGACGAGGCCCGAGGAGGTCATGGAATCCCTCACCTGGGATTTCGACGTCGACTACAACGAGATCTTCGACTTCTTCCTCCACCCCCCGTTCTCCGAGGACTACGATCTGGCGTTCGGCCCCCCTGACCCGGAGGGAATCAGGGACTTGCTGTGCGGCGAGTTCGAGTTCTCAGAGGACAGGGTGAACAAGGCGCTGGCCCAGATGAAAGGAAGCCCGAAGGGTAGACAAACCGACCTCACGGCATGGACCCGATCCTAGGTTTTGCTATCCAGTTGCGCCACAACGTCCAGGACTTGGCGTATGTCCGTAATGGTGTATGCGGGTTGAATGCCCGTCACCCGCGGAGAGTCCTCAGGATCCCTAGGTGTCCTTAACCACACCGATGTGAGACCCGCCTTATTCGCCCCCAAGATGTCGGTTGCAAGCTTATCCCCGACCATGACGGCCTCGCCCGGCAAGGCCTTGATCCGTTCAAGGGCAACCCCGAAGATCCTGGGATCGGACTTGCTGAATCCAACCCCCTCGTCGGCGGATATGACGACCGTGTCGAAGAAGTCGTCCAATCCCAGACGAATCAGCTTCTCCCACTGCTTGACAGGCAGCCCGTCGGTGATGATCCCCAGCTTGTATCCCCGCGTCCGAAGCTCGAGGATCGTCTCAACCGTGTGGGGGTAGGGCCGCATATTGACGAACTTCGTGTGGTGGTAGGCTATCACGGCGGCGGCAATCATCCTGTAGTCGGGAGGGCGTTTCAGCTCGTCGATGAAGAACCTGTCGAAATGATTGCCGTAGTTGCTGCCGTACCGCCTCACTACGCGCAGCAGGGCCTCGTACGCCTCATCCGCGCTCATTTCCAGCCCCTTGGAGATCATGTGCTCCACGGCCGTCCTGCGGGCCTTGCTGGAGAGGTCGGTGCTGCTGTACAGGGTATCGTCGATGTCGAAGAAAACGGCCCTAATCATGAGCGTTCCCACCGGCTGTGAAACCATCCAGGGTCCTCTGCCTGGTCTTGTAGAACCTAAGATCCTCCTCCTTGAATCCAAAGGCCTCCATTATCCTCATCGATGGCGGGAGTATCTGGTTCCGCACGTAGTACTCCACATCGTAGTCCTCAATCCTGGCTTGCTCGATGGGCTGCGCCCGATCCCCGACCTTGCCCGAACCCCTGCGAACCACGTAGTCTATGGTCGCCCCCTGGTCGATGTCCCCGCCGCCCTTGACCATGCGCCTAGCGACCGCGACATGGGGGGCCTCCGCCTCATAGCTGCTGAGGGTCTTCGCCATCCGGGTCGAAATCACAAGATCGCGCAGCTCCACCGATCTCTCCGAGACGGCCCTGATCGATCGCCTGATCTCCTCAGCTGCCTTATAGGGGTCACCGTCCCTCAGGATTGCCTCAAGGACCCTCCGCTGAGTCTCCTTGGCCAGGGGTGACCAGTCCCTTCTCACAACCTCGAGCCCCCTTGTCAGAATCCTGCCGCTCTCGTCGATGAGCGCATACCTCTTCTTGCTGACGAAAAAACCCCTTGGATAGTAGCTTTGGTACTCGAGCTGTATGATTCCCGGCAACGTCGAGTTCATTTTCTCTAGGAAGGCCTTGGCCTCCTGCACCAGGGAGTCCCGGTCGGTCGGCTGCCTGGTTATGAAGACGGAATCCGTGTCCGAGTAAAGAACCTGGAATCCCTCCTTCTCGGCCGCGTCGATCGTGGTCCTGATGTAGTAGCGGCCCCACGCCGCGATGCTTTCGGCGCATTCCCTGGAGTACCAGCGCGCCGGGGCATAGCCGCTGTAGCCGTAGAACGAGTTGGCAAGGATCTTTAGGGCATTCTGCATTACGTCGAGCCTCTTGTAGGCGGGGGAGCCAGGATCGATCCGCGCGAGCTGGCGCTTGATCTCAAGCCTCCTCTCAACCAGGCTCGCCACGATGGAGGGTATGAAGCCCTGTCTGTTGAGGCAGAAGTGATGCCCGGTTGGCGAGGAGTTCCGGCCTGCGCAGCAGTCACAATCCAGGGTCGATATGTCCACGTTGTGGGTGACGATGATCGTCGGATACAGGCTGCGAAAGTCTAACGCCACGATGTCCCTCTGGAGGCCCTTCCTGGGTTCCAAGACATAGCCGCCAACGTATGTTTCCCTGCGCCTTCTCGCGAGCTCCTGGGAGCTCGGCTTGTTGGGCACAAGATCCCCCCTCCTGTAGGCCTCCCTGATGAGCAGCCATTCCACCATCTGCGACTGTCCCATCCTTGAGACGTCGGCCAGAAGCTGCTTCGTGTTCTTCGACAGCTCAAGAAGCGTGGGGAGGACTTCTGAGGCTATGGCGGCCGTGGCCTCCGCGTCCGAGGCACAGTAGCGCGCTATTCTGGCTGCCCCCTCATCGGTTCCACCCTCCCAGAGGCGGAGGATCTCGCTTGCCGTCAGCTCTTCCTTCTTCTTATTCAATAGACGCAGGCACACCTGGGCGAGGGTGTAGGATGGCAGATTGAACATACGCCGCACAGGCGGATATAGGTCTATGTTGATCCTGCCTTTGACGATCGATCGGGCCGTCACAGCACCGGGCTGGCAGGTGACCTCCGATGAGTCGCGCCCCAGCCGAAGCCTCAAGCCGACCTGCCTGGCCCGGGCCCTCAGGTAAGGAAGGTCAAAGGAATCGGAGTTGTACCCGACGAGTACGTCGTAATCCTTCTCGCGGACGATCGAGACGAACCGCGAGATCGCGTCCTTCTCATCCTCGCAGGTCTCCATGCCCTCGCCTTGCCTGCCGTAGGTGAGGACGCGCGTCCCCTCGGAGTCGGTTAGGCCGATCATGATTACGGGGTCCACAGCGGCGTCGGGCACGCCCCTCGTCGCCACCTCGATGTCGAATGCAAGGACCCTTAAGTCCGAGAGATCGAGGTACTCGTCCAGCGCACCCTCCACCCTCGCATTTTGCAGAAGCATCTGAGCGGGGGCCTTCGTCGGTGCGGGCTCGCCCCGTAGCCTTGCGATCCCCAAGGGGTTGATCCCCGCGTCGATTATGAACCTGCGCTTGAAGAGGATGTCCTTCTCGTAGGTCTCCTTGACGGCAGGTATCTGTTCAAGGAACGCCCTCGCCGTCCTGACGTTTCTTGGGCTGTCTATCGTGGCCTTCACCAGGGTGATCTCCTGCCCAAGCCACTTCTTGTTCTCCAGGCGGGCCCCTGCGATATGGGCCGGGATCGATACCTCCGCCGAGAGCATCCTCACCATCAGGGCGCGAGGGTCCGATCCAGGGGAGGGCATGCAGTAAAAATAGGGCTTGAAATCCGGGCAGAGCGCGAGGACGCTTTGCCCCTGTCGGCTACGTCCGAATATCCTTATGAGCGCCGAATCGTTCTCCAGGACATAATCTACTTCCTGGACGAAGATCTCCTTGGGCTCCGAGGGCGATGCCATCCTTGCAGCTCGACTTCCTGAAGCGGATAAAGAAGAAAAATGCTCTGAATGGCTGCCTGAATCCGTCCTGTCCCCGGCAAACCGTCAGGGCCGCAGGGGAAGGGGTGAGCCATCGGTCGGGAAGCCGAGAAGGAAACTTATAAGAAGGGTACGGAGAACGGCCGAAGCACCCGTATGCACGAGAGCTGGGCGAGAACCCATGCCTCTCGTAAGGGGAGAAGAAAGATGAGGAACGAAAATCTGCGCTGGATCGGCATCTTGATCGTTCTCCTGACTATCGGGGGGATGGTCGGCCTTTCTGGCTGCATTTCGGAAAAGAAAGAAAAGGACTCAGATGGGGATGGAATCCCCGACAGCGAAGACAAATACCCCGGCGAAGACGACCACCTGTACCTGGACGACGACGGAGACGGCGTTCTCAACAAGAACGACAAGTACCCCGGACGAAACGACACGATGTTCGGAGGGACCTTCATCAGATGGTCCGCCGAGCCATCTACATTGGACCCCGTGATGAGCACGGACGCGGCATCACACGAGATCATCACCAAGCTATTCGATGCCCTGGTTCAGTACAAGCCCGGGACCACCGAGATCGAGCCCGGACTGGCCAAGTCCTGGGACGTCACGCCGGATGCTCTCGAGTACACCTTCTACCTGAGGAGCGGTGTGAAGTTCCACAACGGCAGGGAGATGACCGCAGACGACGTGAAGTACAGCTTCGACAGGCTGATGGACCCCGCGACCGGTTCGCCGAGGATCGGCTTCGCAGAGGACATAGAGAGCGTGACGGTCGTGAACAAGACGGTCGTCAAGATCAGGACCAAGTATGCCTTCATACCGTTCCTGTCGAAGATCGCCTACACCTGCTTCATGATAGTTCCCAAGGAGGAAGTCGAGAAGTGGGGCGACAAGTTTGCACAGCACCCGGTGGGGACAGGGCCGTTCAAGTTCGTGAAGTGGGATGCCGGATCGATGGTCGTGATAGAGGCAAACGACGACTACTGGGGCGGAAGACCCTACATTGACAGGTACGAGTACCGCGTGTACGAGGACGATGAGGTCATCTGGCAGGCGTTCAAAGCAGGAGAGATCTCCTTTGCCGGTGTGCCGTCGGCGCATTGGGAGGAGTTCCAGGCGGACGCGAACCTAGTCAAGTACTCCAAGACCTACGCCGAGCTATCGACCTTCTGGTTGGTCTTCAACTGCGAGAAGTGGCCCTTCAAGGAGAAGGCAATCAGGAACGCGGTCTGCTGCGCCCTGCAGAAGAAGGAGCTGCTGGACACGGTGTTCAAGGGAAGGTACATGGAGGCTCGCGGGCCTCTGCCGCCAACCATTTGGGGCTTCGACCAGACTCTGTACGACAGCTACAAGTACAACTACGACCCCGCGAAGGCTAAGCAGATCCTTGACGCTGCCGGGATCGTAGACACCGACGGCGACGGAATCAGGGAGTACGAGGGCAAGCCGCTCAAGATAGAGTACAGCAGCTACATCAGCGCATCCTGGCAGACGGCCTCCCAGACCCATCTGGCGAACCTGCGGGAAATCGGCATCGAGGCGACCTATGTACAGTACGAGTTCCCAACCCTGATCGGAATGCAGGACGAGGGCAACTTCACCCTGCTAACCCTCGGTTGGGGAACCGACTATCCCGACCCGGAGAACTACATGATCCTGTGGGAGAGCAAGAACATACCGGATCCCAACGGCTGCCGGTGGAGGAACGCTGAATTCGATGACCTAGCGATGAGAGCGAAGAAGGAGATCGACGTTAGCAAGCGGCTGGACCTCTACAAGCAGATGACCGCCATACTCATGGAGGAGAACCCGCACTGGTGGTACTTCTACAGGAGACAGACGCGAGTCTGGCAACCGTGGGTTCACGGCATCGTTATGGGGGCCCAGGGCTTCGAGAATGAGAAGTGCCTTGGGGTCTGGATCGAGCCCGGACACAGATAGCGAAAACAGTTAAAACGCTCTTTTTTCGTTTTTTTCTGATCCTGGCCTAGTGGTAGGACTTGAGGGAGTACATACTCAAGAAGATCGGCCTGATGTTCGTCGTCCTGATGGGAGTGTACACCATAGTCTTTGCCCTCTGCGTCGCGGCGCCGGGAGATCCGGCCCGCATCGCCCTCGGCAGGGCGGACAACCCCTTGGCCAGGCAGATCCTCAGAGAGAAGTGGGGCCTGGACAAGCCGGTCATCCAGCAGTACTTCCAGACGCTGAAGAGCATGATCACGCTGGATTTCCCTCAGTCCTTCCGATACAGAGAAAACGTGGGGGACCTCATACTGTCAAGGCTGCCAAGGACCTTCTTCCTCGGCGTCATTGCGATCGGCGTATCCATCCTCATTGCCATACCGGCCGGGATAGTCTCCGCTTACAAGCACAATTCCATCATAGACAACATCACGATGGTCGCTTCCCAGATCGGGGTGGCGGTGCCGAACTTCTGGCTCGGCCTGATGTTGATCGTCGTGTTCTACACGAAGCTGCACTGGTTCCAGATAGGTGCGCCGGAGCATCTTCTGAGCCTGGAAGGCCTGTCCAAGGTTGCGCTGCCGGCAATCACCCTGGGGACCGGCATGGCGGCGGTCACCGCTCGATTGACGCGCTCCTCGATGCTCGAGGTCATAAGGGAAGAGTACATCATGACGGCAAGGGCAAAGGGGCTCAGCGAGAGGGTCGTCATCCTCAAGCATGCATTCCGCAATGCGCTCCTCCCGGTCGTCACGGTGATTGGGCTCCAGTTCCCGTTGGTCGTAGGCGGGGCCGTGATAACCGAGCAGGTCTTCGGGTGGTACGGCCTGGGGCAACTATACATCAGGTCCATAGCCGCAAGGGATTATCCGGTCATAGTCACGACCACGCTGCTTTTCACGATAGGCGTCGTCGTGACGAACCTGGTCGTTGACATACTCTACACCTACATCGACCCGCGGGTCAAATACGAGAAGGTGAAGTAGGACCCATGGAACGACCGGTTGCGCGAAGGGTGAGGTCCGAGAGGGACCTTGAGGAACTGATAGCCCGGCGCAAGGAGAACTTTAGGAAGAAGGTCAAGTTCGCACTGGCCTTCTCGGCCATCATCGTTGTCTTCGGCCAAGTGTACAGCATGCTGGGGAGGGAGGGGACCCTCGGCCCGCTAGACATGTCCGTGTGGACGCACAGGATATTCGTGGTGTGTTTGTACGTCTTGGCCTTCTACATCTTCCTGAAAATAGCCTACAGGTATTTCGATAGGATCTTCTTCAAGTACAGGACCAACACCTGGGAGCTTACCTGGAGACGGTTCAGAAGGAACAACGCAGCCAACCTCGGCCTGCTGATCATCATCACCCTCGTCATCGTGGCCGTATTCGCACATCTCCTCGCGCCGTATCCGGATCCATCCAAGACGGTGAACTACGATCCCAACTATGCCCTAAAGCACCTGGAGGAGCCCCCCTCGAAGACGCACATACTGGGAACCGATCGCAACGGCAGGGACATGCTGTCCGTCCTGATCTACGGCAGCAGGATCTCCCTTGCCCTGGGACTATCGGTTGAATTGACGGCCTCCCTGATCGGGATCATCTTCGGATCGGTCGCGGCTTACTACGGGGGTTGGACGGATAAGCTGCTAAACGTCATAAACGACATCGTGATGGCCTTCCCATTCCTGCTCTTCGTCATCGTGCTCGTCTCGGTGTTCAGGCAGGTGTACTTCTCGATTAAGTTGCCGTTCACCGATATCATCATATTCGACTCCGCCAAGATCTTCGCGCTCTGGAACGGGCTCTTTTTGATCTTCGTCGCGCTTGCGCTGCTGAACTGGAGCGGAGTATACAGGGTCGTTAGAAGCCGGATCCTGTCCGTAAAGGAGATGGAGTTCGTGGAAGCGGCGAGGGCGGTCGGCGCGAACGATCGCCGCATCATATTTCGCCACATCCTCCCCAACGTCCTTTCCCCCATAATCGTGTTGGTCACGCTCGGCATAGCCAGCGTCATCCTCACCGAGGCTGCCCTCTCCTATCTGGGCTTTGGCGCCGCCGAGGGAGCCGTTTCGTGGGGCCGGGCAATATTCGAGGGGCGCGAGTACGCAACGACGTCGAAGGCCTTCCTGGTATTCTTCCCGGGAATCGCCATAGTCGTTTCGATCCTGGGATTCAACTCTCTGGGGGATGGCTTGAGGGACGCCTTCGATCCGAGGATGAAGAGGTAGGGTTTGGGAATGCCGCTGCTCGACGTCCAGGACCTCAAGACGCACTTCTTCACCGAGGACGGCGTGGTTCAAGCCGTGGATGGCGTGTCCTTTCAGCTTGAGCCGGGCCAAAAGATGGGGCTGGTCGGAGAATCGGGCTGTGGCAAGAGCGTGACGGCTCTGTCGATCATGCGGCTGGTCCCGGATCCTCCTGGCAGGATAGTCTCGGGTCGAATACTCTTCGACGGCGTCGACCTCGTGCAGATCCCGAAGGAGGAGATGAGAACCGTCAGGGGACGGCGCATATCGATGATCTTCCAGGATCCCATGACCTCCCTCAACCCGGTCTTCACGGTGGGATACCAGATAGACGAAGCGATTCAGCTTCATCAGGGACTTGAAAGAGAGGAGGCTAGACGCAAGACCCTTGAGATGTTGGAGACGGTGAACATTGCAAACCCCGACAGGGTCGCGAACTCCTATCCCCATGAACTCAGCGGAGGCATGCGGCAGCGATGCATGATAGCGATGGCGCTTTCCTGCAGGCCGAAGCTTCTGATTGCTGACGAACCCACCACCTCGCTCGACGTGACCATCGAGGCGCAGATCCTAGACCTGATAGACGATCTAAACCGAAAGCTGAACACGGCGCTCCTGCTCATCACGCACGACATGGGCATCATCGCCGAGATGTGCCAGAAGGTCGCAGTGATGTACGGCGGCACGATCGTCGAGATGGCTGACACGAGGACCCTCTTCAAGGCACCGCGGCATCCCTACACGGTGGGGCTGCTCAGGTCGATCCCATCTCTCTCGGTTGAGAAGACGGATCTCAAGATCATCCCGGGCTCGGTCCCGGATCTGATTAACCCGCCACCGGGCTGCCGCTTCCACCCCAGGTGCGAACACTGCAAGGAGGCCTGCAAGCGCGAACGTCCCAAGCTAGTGGACGTGGGGGGCGGACACCTCGTCGCGTGCCATCTGTAGGTGAGTTGACTTGGACGACGACGTTCTGCTCCAAACTGTGAACCTCACGAAGTACTTCAACATCTCCACGGGCATTTTCCGAAGGAAGATCAGCCACGTGCATGCCGTCGACGGGGTGTCCTTCAGGATAAGGCGAGGCACCAACTTTGGCTTGGTGGGCGAATCGGGATGCGGAAAGACGACGGTCGGACGTACCATCATCAGGCTCCTGGACCCAACTGGCGGCCAGATACTCTTTAACGACGACGGCCAGCAGATTGACATCGCTGCCCTGGGTAAGGCCGAACTCCGGAAGATGCGAAGCAAGATGCAGATCGTCTTCCAGGACCCGCAGTCCTCGCTCAATCCCAGGAGAACCATCAGAGACACGATCGCCGAGCCGCTGGAGATCCTGAAAGGCATGAGAGGCGAGGAGCTGGAGCTCGCAGTACTCGAACTGTTGGACGATGTCGGTCTCAACCCCGAACACGCACAGCGCTACCCGCACGAGTTCAGCGGAGGGCAAAGGCAGAGGATCGGGATCGCAAGGGCCATTGCGGTCAACCCCGAACTGGTCATCCTCGATGAGCCGACCTCGTCGCTTGATGTGTCGGTCCAGGCCCAGGTTCTGAACCTGCTCTTGGAGCTGCAGAAGGAGCACCAAATGAGCTACATGTTCATCTCCCACGATCTAAGCGTCATCCGCCACATGTGCGACGAGGTGGCAGTCATGTACCTCGGGGAGATAGTTGAATCGGGAGGCATCAGGGACGTCTTCCTTGAATCCAAGCACCCCTACACCCGGGCGCTTTTCTCTGCCATACCCGTGCCTGACCCGACCCGGAAGCGCAGCCGAATAGTCCTTCAGGGATCCGTGCCGAGCGCGCTCAACCCACCGTCGGGCTGTCGGTTTCACACGAGGTGCCCGTATGCCAAGCCAATATGCTCGGAGCAGGCACCCAAGGAGTACGAGGCGGGCAGGGGGCACTGGGTCAAGTGCCACTTCCAAGACCTGAAGTTCGAATAGGGGTGTGCTGATTGAGAAACCTTGCGATCGCGTACATCCTGACGGTCGCTGCCGTGATCGCCATCTGGGTGGCCATCATACCGACGCAGGAAAAGCTCATGGAAAGATTGGCGGAAGGAAAGATGGAGACGGTGGTCCGGTCGCTGCAGTCAGAGATACTGAGCCGTTTCACCACCGTTGACATCGAAGGCAATCTCACCCACATGAAATACACCTATCACAATGCGACCATCACTGGCTGGGACCTCCAACCCAACCTCACGACGCTTGTGATCTATTTCCAGGTGAATAGCCACGTCCGCATAAAGAGGTTCGGGCTGGTCGTAGACGAGTACGACGGCGACACCTACCAGAAGCTCATGGTTGCCAGACTCGAGGGGGAGACGTGGAGGCTGGATCCCTACTCGGCGAGGGATGTCGAATAGCCATTAGGACGTTCGCCAGGGCAGGAGACCCGATAGGAAGGACACGAAGGATCCGAGCCATCTCCGGATGGCGTCAAGATGAAGTCCCTGTCGGCCAAGGTCCTCAGAAATCTTGCTCAGCGCCATCGCGCTCCATGCTAGTTCCTCCTGTTTCACCGGAATGCCCGCATAGGTCGACTCGACAAATCTCTCGGTTATGGCCCTTGCCTCGCCATGTCCTGGGGCCGATCTCTGTTCAAGCCACGACGCGTATTCGTAGGGAGTCATGCTCTCCGCCCTCGGGAATCCGGCCCGGGCGAAGATCCGCAGCATCCGCCGATACGCCTCGGCGATCGATGCGGGGAGACGCCGAACGGCCCTGAGCCTGAAGAGAACGAAAGCCACGGGAACCGTGATGATGACCGCGGCGAGGCTAACTAGCTGTACGGCATTCCCTCGGCCTTCTCGCCCTTCGGGTGAAGGGAAGTCGACCTTGACCACCGAGGAGGCAGCACCTATGAGTTCGTTCCCAGCGTATCTCGCTGCAATGATGTGGGTGCCGGGACCGGCCTCAAGGCGCAGGCTGAACATGCCTGAGGCATTCGTAAGGTAGTTGCCGATCTCATGTTCGTCCAGAAAGACCATGATCGCTTGATCCGGCACGGGCCCTTCCGGTCCAAGCAGAGTGACGACCAGAACGATCTCAGGGGTCTTCAGGACCTCCACCGCGACAACGGCCCTTTCGCGCAGCGGGATGGTAACGGTGGCATCGGAGGGTTCGTTCAGATCATCCCCAAGACAAGCCACCCTGATGGATACTTTGTCCGCAACCCTTGCGACGCCGTATGGGAGCGCACACAATGCCGAGAAGGTCCCGTCCGACCCCGTCCAGGTGGGAGCGACTAGGATCGGCAAAGCGTCCCTCGGCATCACCATTACGGGGAATATGTCCATGCCACTTACGTTCAAGGTCACGTTGATGGGGACCCTCGGCACCCCCTTCATCTCCGCGTGGGTCTGGACGACGGCCCCCTCTATGCGGAAGGTTTCCTCGCCCGACACGTAGTCCGGGACGCGAGTCAGGTAAACCCGGGTCGGACGGCTTTCGACCGTGCCGTAGTAAGGCAAGGACCCGTCCATGATCGCGTTGGACTCGGCCGCATCGAAGACCTCCGGCCCCCCGACTCCCCCGTTGGTGGGATCGAACGAAACCCATCCGAATCCCTCGAACTGGACCTCAACCCAAGCATGGAAGTTCAGCTGGAGAACTCTGTATGCCTGCTCGGATGCGTCGAACGTTCCGGAGCCAAAGCCCGTCACCACCCTTGCCGGGATGCCGAGCTCCCTGCACATCATGACCATTGCGGCTGCGAAGTGCTGGCAGTAGCCGACCTGGGAGTCGAAAAGGAAGTAGTCGACCACGTCCCTTCCGACCGGGGCTGCAGCGGCTCCTATATCATACCGAAGCGTCCTGAGATACCGCGCAATCGCAATGGCCTTGTCGAAGGCATTATCCAGCCCCTGTGTGAGCGTCCTAGCAAGCTCCCCAACCCGCGCGGGCAGCTCATCCGGGCGCTGAAGATACCTAGGATCGGGCTCGGCAAGGATACTTGCTTCCCGCAGCACATCGGGCTCCGGCCTCACCAAATCGGAGACCACGCGGTAGCTAGTGCCCTCTGGGTTGGGGCGCATGGTAAGGAGGACCCCTGAGTCCGTGACTTCGAATGAGTCCGGACCATAAACCGCCCGAGGCTCGTAAGCAGCGAAGAGCACGCCCGGAAAGGTGGCAAGGTATGCGAAGTCCTGCTCCACGGCTGTGGACAGATTCTCGACTCCGAGGTAGGACGAAGGCAACACGTCCCCCGGAAGGTGGGGATACGCGGTCGACTTCTCGAGCTCAAACTCCCTGCCCGTGTACGTGTCGAAGACGTATCCCCTCCAATACAGCGGGATCGGGGAGCGCACGAGGAAGGCAGGTGAAGGGTCGGGCCTGAGATCGCCCCCGAACCTGAAAACCGTCGAGAACTTCAGCGTGGCTCGGGCTGCCTGGCTCGAGCCCTCGCCCGCGGGCTTCCACACCTCATCGAAGCCGGTCAGGTCCCTCACATCGGGGACGATGCAAGCAACCAGCACGACGATCGCGCCCGCCAGGAGTACCTCCCGTCTCTTCCCCGCAAGGAGCGACGCCGGCAGGCCTCTCAGCTCCACCCTCCTCGCTGACGAAAGAAGGCCGTCCAAGCCCAGGCAAACGGCCACCAGGAAGGTGAACACGTAGCCCATCGCCCCGACGGGCTGCCCCTCCTTCCAAAGAAAGCCCAGTACGACCAGGCCGGTGGATGGGGCAAGGACCCAGTACGATAGGCCGGTCATCGCAGCAAGGAAGACGCCATGGAAGGCAATCGCCCAAGCAAACGCGGGCAGGAGGTTCTGCTCGGGCGAGACGCCTATGGCCATCCTGAAGACTTCGTCCGCCACCTGGCCAAGCGAGAGTCCTGATGGCGCCCAGATCTGCATGTTGAAGGTAGCCAGCCTCCCGACGACGTGTGATCCGACTGCAAAGCCCACACCGATGTGGAGACCAACGAAGGCTATCAGGATCTTCTTGGCCTCCCGGCGCATCCGGAATCGCCCGATCTCAGGCGTGACGGATGCGTTTGCCAGTGCCGAGAGCCCTATCAGCGCCAGGGCCTCTCCCCATCCCGAGACCTCGGGAAGAGCAGCAAGCATCACGACGGCCGCCGCAACGACCAGCGAGAGCGCAAGCACCAGGCTGAGGTAGCCCGAGGCGTATGATCTGGGCTCTTCCTCTACGCTGCCCAAGACACCACCACCCTTCCATGCCCCGCCATCCGTGCAAAGCCCACCCTTGCGCCAAGGGCCGTCATCCTCTTGGCAACCTCCGAGCTGGCTGGCCCTTCAGGTGTTCTCGTCAGGATCAGCGAGGATGAAACTCCGCGTTCCTTGAGGCGGGCGACGACGCCCACATCGTCCTCATGCAGGGCCTGGGAAACGATGCACAGGGTCCCGCCCCTGCCCTGCTCCTTCGCGATCCCCTCAAGCACCAACCTCAGGGGGATCGACCCGACGGGCTTAACGGATGCAAGCTCAGACATGATCCTGTGGTAATGAACTTCGCCCCTGCCCTTGCCCACGATGCGCGGCTCCCTACCCCAGAGCACCATCTTCACTTCCATGTCTCGGCCCAAGGCCGAGACTGCAACCGAGGCTGCGATCTTCACCCCGAGTTCGAAGAGATCCTCCCGCCCGCGATTGGTGCTCTCCTGGCAATCCAAGACGATGGTCGTCGAGCGGGTCTCCTCCCTTTCCAGCTCGCGAGCCATCAGCCTTCCAAGCTTCGCGGAGGATTTCCAGTGTATCGTCTTCACTTCATCGCCCGGCTGGTATGCGCGGATCCTCAGAAAATCGGCGGAGGCGCCTTTCTCACCGGTCGTCGAGGCGCCGAGCATCTCCGAGCTCTCCGTGCCCCGGCTTGCCTCAATAGGGAAGTGAGAGGGGTACACCACAAGGGGGGTTTCCTTCCCCAGCCTGAAGCTTCTGGCCATCAGCCCGAAGATGTCGGACGATGATGCGTACAATGGAGTTACCGTGTAGACGCCCCGCCTGAGAGTCTTCAGGCACGAGCTTGCCACCAAGGACCCGCGGATCGGGCCGGACACCCTGAGTGGCTCCGCGGGTTGTAGCCCATCTGGCAGGACCTCGCGAACCGACGTGATCAGCCCACCGACCCTGCTCCTGGATGACGCCGACACCTCCATCCTAACCAGGCTGCCCTCAACGCAGGGATTCGGCGCAAGCACGGTGGAACACCTCACGGAAACCGGAGTGCTCTTGACCTCGACGTACGAGATCGCGAACACGCCGATGAACGCCGCGAAGAGCAGGTAAAGCACCCTTAGGCCCGTCACATCCGCCAAGAAGTAGGCAAGGCCCATCAAGCCAAGGGCTGCCATCCCCCTGCTCGTCAGCATGGAAAGGCACCTGCCTTAGGGAATTGGAACGGGAACTTTCTCCAGGAGATCCTCGACCACCGCCTCTGCGGTCAAGCCATTCATCTGCGCAACCGGATCCACCAACAGCCTGTGGGCCAAGACCGGCACCGCAAGTTGCTTGACGTCGTCCGGAAGCACGTAGTCCCTGCCGGAAAGCGCAGCCCAAGCCCGGGAGAGCTTGAAGAGGCCCAGGGTAGCCCTCGGGCTGGCTCCGAGTGCGAGGTCCTTGCTATGCCTCGTCGCATTCACGAGGTCGACGAGATACCGCTTGACTGTGTCATCCATCGCAATTGAGGCAAGCTCGCCCCGCAGCCTCACGATGTTCTCGGGACTCTCAACGGCCCCTATCCGCCGGATCGGGTGGCCGCTGATGTGCATGTCCATCATCCCCCTCTCCTCCGATGGGCTGGGGTACCCCATCCTCAATCGTATCATGAATCTGTCCCTCTGCGACTCGGGAAGGGGATAAGTTCCCTCCCGCTCGACGGGGTTCTCGGTTGCCACCACGAAGAAGATGTCGGGCAGCTTGTGCACGACCCCGTCGACCGTCACCTGACCCTCCTCCATGCATTCCAGGAGACTGGACTGCACCTTGGGGGAGGCCCTGTTGATCTCGTCGGCGAGGACTATGCTGGCGAAGATGGGCCCGGGCTTGAACTCGAACTCCGAGGTCCTTTGGTTGAAGATGTTAACGCCCAGAATGTCCGACGGCAGAAGATCCGGGGTGAACTGGATCCTCCTGAAACTACACCTGATGGAGGCGGCGAAGGCCCGGGCCATCATCGTCTTGCCCGTCCCGGGGACATCGTCCAACAGCACGTGCCCCCCTGCCAGAAGAGTCGCGAACATCAGCTTCGCCGTCTCCCGCTTTCCCAGGATCACCTTTTCCACGTTGTCCAGAACCTTCGCGGCGACCGAGGAAAACGGATGAGCCACCGAAGTTCACCTGTCCGGCCCAGTTCTTTGCCGCATTAAGAATCTATCCGTCAGCGCTGCCACCGCCGTGTCACCGCTGCCAACCCCGCGGGGTCGGATGCCGAGCTACAGCCATTTATATTCAAAGCGATGCTCGCGCAAGCCACGCCGGACGAAAGGCCCTCGATGGACGAGTATTTCATGGAGATAGCGGGCGTGGTCGCCAAGAGGTCCACCTGCCTCAGGAACAAGGTAGGCGCCCTCGTCGTCAGGGACAAGAGGATACTCTCCACGGGCTACAACGGCGCGCCGCGGGGACTGGAGCACTGCCTGGAGGTCGGGTGCCTCAGAAATGAGAGGAACATCGAGTCGGGGACGCGCCACGAGATCTGTCGGGCCGTTCATGCCGAGCAGAACGCCATCATCCAGTGCGCCCTCCACGGGGTAAGCACAGAGGAAGCCACCCTGTACTGCACCCATCAGCCCTGCATCCTCTGCACCAAGATGATGATCAACGCAGGCATAAGGAGGGTCGTGTTCCGGGAGGACTACCCGGACGAGGAATCGCTCAACTACCTGCGCATGGCCAAGATCGAGGTTGTCCGGTTCAAGCGCGAGACTGCCGGCCAAGCACCTTGATGAGCCCGATGAGGGTGTGACACTCCCTGCCGGAGATGAAAGCCCTGTTCACCAACCTCCTGAACACGAGCTTCGAGAGCCTCTTGCGGTGTTCAGGGAGCTGCGAGGAATCCACCATTTGATCGACGCAGCTGAGCAGGGCCCTTTTCTCGCTGGCATTGGCCTTCCTCATCCGCGTCCTCGTGGGCCGGCTCAGGGCCTTGAAGACCTCATAGAAGATTATCGCAGCCGCATGGCTCACGTTGAGGGCTGGGTACCCCGGCGAGGTCGGGATGGTTACCACGAGGTCGCATCTCTCCAGCTCACTGAGGCTGAGCCCGTTCCCTTCGCGGCCGAGCACGATGCACAGCGTTCCTTCCACGCCGGCCAGGGACCTGCCCAGCTCCCAGGATTTGATGGCGACGCGGGCGAGGCTGCCGTCATGCCCCTGCCTGCTTGTGGTGCCGACGTAGAAGTCGAAGGCCATTCCCATGAGGCCATCCCATGTGGTGGTGATCGCCCCGTCGATGACGTCCTTGGCATGCATGGCAAGCATGCGCCCTTCATCCCCTGGAGGAACGCCCCCGACCAGTATGAGCTTCCCCAGGCCGAAGTTCTTGATGCAGCGAGCCAGGAAACCGATGTTGCCGGGCGACTCCGGCTCCACGAAGGCCACCGATATGTCCTCAAGCTTCACCAAGCGATCACCTCGCGTGAATCTCAACCACGTCGCCGTCGGCGAGCACGTGCGTGAGCCCGACCATCTCGCCCCCGAAGTTGACCGAGGCACCCCACACCCTTGCAAACCGGAAGTTCGTGATGAACCGCTTGTGGAGGCTCTTCGCCACATCTTTGACGACGGATCCCTTTGGCAGCACGAGCGGCCGGGTCTCCGGCCTCTGCCCCGGTACCTTGGTATAGATCCTGACGACACCCAGCAACTCGAATATGCTCTTTCCGAGGGCCTCAAGGCCGTGGCCTTTATCCGCCGAGACGGGGACGACCGTGAAATCCGATCCGTACATTTCGACCAAATCCCTAAACCGGCGCTCCGTTCCCGGGAGATCGCCCTTGTTGGCAACGACGAGAACGTTCTTCTGCACGGAGGATGGATCCAAAACGTCCGAGAGGTCTTCCCTCTTCACGCTGCCGGAGAGGACGACCGTTGCGCTCTGATAGCCCCGGGAACGCAGCAGATCCGTGACGTAAGCCCTGTCCTCATCGCTGATATCTCCCTGGATCTGGAGACCGCCCTCGCCTGTCTTCCTGACCTCTATCGAAGGGCTTCTCTTCTTCAGCCTGATCCTCGCGGCCTTGAGCTCCCTTAGGATCATGTCCATCTGGGCGGCCGGATCGTCCGCTAGGTCCAGGAGGATGACCAACGCGTCGGCATTCCTGAGCATGGAGAACATGCGCGGGCCCAGCCATCTGCCCTCCGAGACTTCCTCGATGAGCGCCGGCATCTCGACGAGCTGTATCTGGACGTCCTCATAGTTCAGCATCCCGGGGCTGGGCGTGACGGTCGTAAACGGATAGGGCGCGACCTTTGCGTTGGACGATGTGAGCTTGTTCAGAAGCAGGGACTTCCCCGAATTAGGGGGCCCGATGATTGCCACCTGGCCGATGCCCTCCTTGGGGATGTCGAACCCGTAGTGCTGTTGGGATGCCTTCTTCTGTTCCCGGGCCTGCAGCTCCCGCCTCTTGTTTGCCAGGTTCTTCTTGAGCTCGTAGCGGAGCCGCTCGGTGCCCTTGTGCTTGGGGACGGTGGAGAGCATGAGCTTGAGGGCCTCGATCTTCTCCTCCAAGCTGCGTGCCTCGGTGTACTTCTGCTGGGCCTCGAGGTACTCTCGCGTTACGTTGGTCGGCATGCCCCAGCCGCAGATGCGGCTCTGAAATTGTAAATGTTAGCCCCGTCACGGAACGAGTGACTAGGAAAACTTCTGCCGCAACCCTCTGGCGTAGCCGTAGCCTAACGATCCTTGTGATCGACGAAAAAAATAGGGAAAAAAGGTGGAAAAAAAGAAAGGAAAAGAGAGCCTACGTCCTCCTCATTAAGGCGAGGCCGAGCATCGCTGCAATGGCTGGCAGCAGGATCTCAGGCATCGGGAACCACAGAGAGTTGGAGTAGGCCCCCTTAAGGGTTAGCCAGCTCTGGGCATTCTGGTACGAGGCCGGATACGCGCAGTGGTAGTACTCTGGCCAAGGTGACTTCGCCGGGAACTTGCCGTTCAGCGTCAGGCAGTAGACTAGAGTCTGTGGGTGGCTCTTGCCGTTAAGCTCGCAGATCCACTCGCTCTTGCCGTCCTTGTCGACATCGCCCCACCAGCCACCGTTCTCCTGTCTGGCGTTGACAGCAATATCGTCGTTGAGGTAGTATGCCTCAAGCGCGCCGGTCGCAGCGTCCGTCACCACCGGGAACGGAAGCAGCCACAGCACCTCCAGCTTGTCGTCACCGTCGATGTCGGCGATCAGTTGGTAGGACGACCACGCGTTATTGACCGCGCCTGGTAGAATGCCCTTGGCCCCAAGGTCCGTGACGTTCATCTTCCACTTCAGCTTCGGCTGAGCTCCGCCTATGTCAAGCATGTATTGTCCGTCGTCAGCGTTAACCACCATATCGAGATTGCCATCCCCGTCGACGTCACCGATCGCTTGGCAGATCCTGATGTGGCCGCCTGTCGCCAAGCTCCACCTCCAGACCTCGGTGCCGAAGAAGCTTATGCAGTACACCGTGCCCGGGAGGTTGCCGGCTGCATCCGTCCACACTACTGCCTCGTACTCGCCGTCCTTGTTGACGTCCGCAACGATGACCTGGTTGGTCTGCATGTTGGCGCCGGTATTGAACCTCCACTTCTCGGCGCCTGTCTTGGCAGATATGCAGTAGACGTTGAAGTCCTGGCTCGCCCATAGCACGTCGAACTCGCCATCCCTGTCGATATCAGCTATCGTCGGGTGGCCCTGGTTGCCCTTGCCGCACTGGAACGAGGTCCAGACGAGCTGCCCGTCATTGGTGAGGCGGTAGATGAATCCATTGTTATCGTTGATGAAGAAGTCGACCTTGCCATCCGCATCGACATCGTAGGCCTGCGGAGCCCCGTGCATCTCCGAGTTTAGCGGGTTGTTCCACTTCCAGCGCACCGATCCATCGGCGTTGATGCAATGGATCACGCCGCCTCGACCTCCGAGCACGATTTCGTACTTGCCGTCGTTGTTCACGTCGACGAGCGAAACCTTGCTAGTAGGGTCGCCGGGAAGCCCGCTTTCCGCGATGGGTGGGTAGATCCATTTCAGCGTCTTCCCATCCGCCTTGATGCACCAGAGCCTCCTGCTATCGCCCCTCCGCGTCCCGAAGATGATCTCATTGATGCCGTCGCCGTCGATGTCCCAGACTGTCTGACATCCCTGGTGTCCTGCACCGAAGGACTTCCCCGGAATCGCGGCGCTCGTGTTGAAGGCCCACTTTACGGTGAGCTGGGTTATTGCTCCAACCTGACTCAGCATGGCAACTGCAACAAACAAACCGATCAAGGGAATTGCTTTCCTCACGTTATCACCTCCGTTCATTTGTCTGGTAATCTTGGGTATCCATCGTGCCATCGGGTCGACGGTCGGGGACGTGTGGTCATCACAGAACGCGACCCGCCCCCTGAGCTACGGTCCTCGATTGGAACCCGAATGCTGATGGATGCCAAGACGGCGACCCTAGCAACTCTGTACATATAAATCTTGGGCACTGCGCACTGCGCCCCGTTCCTTGGAAAAATCTTGGGCACTGCGCCCCGTTCCTTGGATAGCGGGTTCTTTTGGTTTGGCTGTGTGAACCACTCTACTTCCAGTCTTGGCAAGAGCGTCATACAACGTCCGTGACAGGTCCAGGTGCACGCGCGGGCGAGGAGGCTTGGACCGCGGACCTCGATGCGTACTTGGGCGTTCCCAGCGGCCACCAGCCACGGGTTCCGGCAGGCCCGCCCACGTTCGATTCACGGTCAAATTCAGCTGCGTGGACTGCAGGAAAAAGTGGTTCTCTTCTTTTTAGGCGTTCGGATGCGCTCAACGATGAGAGATCGGAGCCGGAACTTTCGTATCGGGATTGTTCTAGCCCTGCTTTTGCCACAGGAGAGAAGGACTGGGCAGGAAGAGCGGTCTCAACGAGGCCCGGAACCATCTTCACAATGCTCCGTCAAAGTTGGAAACCAGAAAATTCGAAGCACCAAAAAGTCGAGGGAACGCAAAAACGGAAAAAAGAAGGAAAAAAATGAGGTTTACTTCCTTCTGCACAGCAGAGCAACACCGATCATCACTGCGACGGCCGGCAACACGACCTCGGGGATCGGGAACCAGTCCGCGCAGGAGTAGCCGCCCTTGAGAAGCAGCCAGGTCTGGGCGTTCTGGTACGCAGCTGGGTAGGCTGAGTGCTCGTACTCCGGCCACCAAGCATCAGCCGGGAACTTGCCGTTCATGGTCAGGCAGTAGACCTGGGTCTCTGGGTGGGTCTTGCCGTTGAGCTCGCAGATCCACTCGCTCTTGCCGTCCTTGTCCACATCGCCCCACCATGCACCGTTCTCCTGCCTCGCCCCGTCCTGTATGTGCGGGTTGTAGTAGTACGCCAGGAGGTTGCCGTCCGCATCGGTGACTATCGGGAACGGAGCCAACCAGAGGATCTCCTGCTTGCCGTCACCGTTGATGTCCGCTATGAGGGTGTACGCTGACCAGCCGCTAGCCTGCGCTTTGGCGCCGCCGAACTTGCCTTCCGCGCTCCACTTCGTCAGGTTGATCTCCCACTTCTTGATTGGAGCAGCACCGCCGATGTCGTAC
>Ga0209102_1000013_pt1 | contig 133400 bp, 123 predicted proteins | sample ConPoolayeHmetaG_FD_185483 | JGI IMG/M metagenome (GOLD analysis project Ga0209102, IMG submission 185483) | Hot spring microbial mat communities from California, USA to study Microbial Dark Matter (Phase II) - Cone Pool mat layer H metaG... ... | reverse complement strand
TTGGGTTCTACACTGTTTTCTTCTCGATTCACGCTGCCGACTTCAAGTACTACCTTATTTGGGGACTAGTGATGTGCTGCCTTGGTTTCTCACTCTTCCTAACGCTTCTCACCGGAAACCTGCCGCTTAACCTGAGCATATCCCTCATAATAATCGTCGTGGTCGGGGTAATAGTTTCAAGGATTGGTAGGCGTTGACAGAGTCAACCATATCTGAAAAGGTCTTCAAATGCTCAAACTGCGGTGCTCCCTTGAATTACACTCCTGAGACAATAGTGTGCGTGTGCGAATACTGTGGGACGGTCAACTGGTTCTCCACAGGTAGGTTTGAAATATTCATACTGCCGACTCGGACAAGGGACGAGGTGGTGAACGCCTTCTGGAGCAGGATGAGGAGCGACCCAGATATGAGCAGGGTCTACAGCGACATTGAGCTTGTCGAGGCTCAGGGCTTCTACGTGCCGATTCTCATGGGGGATGTTTCCGCAGTCGGCGAGTGGTCCGGCTTCCGGAGGGTTACTGAGAAAAGGGGTAAATCATACGTCACCAAGACCGTGACGAAGAAAGGGTCTTTCAACACTTCGATGAGGCTCGCCTTCACGGCGAGGAGGGAGGCTGCCGAGTACGGCTTGGAGGAGCTTGTGAGCCAGGCGAAGTCCGCTAAAGACCCTCAACCCCTGGCTGCGATAGACTGGAGGAACGTTGGGCTCCAGGTTTTAAACGCTGAGCTTCTCCCCGAGGAGGCTGAGGACGAGCTTAAGGACATGGTTGAGGACGAGCTGAGGGAAAGCACACGCTCCTCCAACGGCTTAGACGGCTTCTACTACTATTCCTGCGAGGCCAGGGTGAACTCGCTCTGGATACTGCTGGCCCCGATTTGGAGCCTAGTATACAAGTATAAGGGTGGAATGTATAGGGCAAGCGTCTCAGGCTACACCCTTCAATTCCTAAGGGTTTCGGAACCAGTCTTCCTAGGCCAGAGAATACTGTACATACTCGGAAGCACCCTGTCAGTAGCGGCAGGCGCCTTCATACTGGCCCTCTTAACATCTTTCAGAGAATGGTTTCCAGTACTCGGCTTCATACTTGTTTCAGCAGCCGGAGCCCTCCTGGCGAGCAGGGCTGTTAGCGACGTTAGGGAGGAAAAGTGGAAATGAGTCTGAAGACAGTCACGTGCCTAAACTGCAACGCTTCTATAAACGCGCCGCAATCAGCCTCAATAATCGTCTGCCCCTACTGCGGCCACACCTTCGAGCTTTCAACCGGGAAGACCTGGACCTACTACATGTTCCCAGCCTACGTGGAGAGCCCGTCAGCCTGGCGTAAAGCAATGCAGTTCATAACCAGGAGGTACGGCGTCCCGGATGATTTCAACGCTGAGGCTAATCTTCGCAAAGCCGAGCTCTACAACGTTCCCTACCATGTTTTCAGCTGCAAGGCATACTCCTCCTGCTCCTATGGCGGTAAGCAGGCCAGCTACCTTGAGACCCGGAACACGCCTATTCTGGCAGCTTACACAGGCACCTGGCTCGACAGCTACGCCAAGGAACTCTCGTTCTCGGTGAGGGGGAGAAGCTTCTTCAACCCTGGTCAAGCCCAGAGGAGCAGGTTCTACATGCCTACCTTGAGCTACGAGGAAGCCTACAACGCCGCATACCGGTTAATATCTGGTCAGGCTATGGCTGAGGCTAGCAGGAGCTGCGGAGGCTCGAAGAGGCTTGAGAACGTTGAAGTCAACTACCTTGGGCTCGTCCACTACCCATTCTGGCTAATGGAGTACGTCTACAAGGGTAAGCCGCACAGGGTTCTCCTAGACGCGTCCGGGGGCAGGGTCCTATTCGTCGAGTACCCGTTGAGCACAAGGTCACGGGCAACAATGCTAACCGCCTCCGCAGCCATCGTCGCAGTAGGCTTGCTGACCGGGCTTTTAGCAACAGTCTTTCTGAATCCGCTGGGCCTCTTAGGCGGAATAGTCTCATCACTCATAGCATCCTCACCAATGCTCGTGAAAGCCTTCTCAATAAAGGATAAGGGTTCGGAAACCCCTTCTCAGCGCAGGTGGAGCATAGACGCCTGGAGGATGGCGAGCAGCCTAACTAGAATACCGGCCTTACCCGGGCTCCCCTTAGTGCTCGACTACACGGATCTCTGAGGAGGCTCAGAGCTGTGGGCTGCTCTAAACACCTGAGCCCTTTGCAGGAAGCCTGGCAGCATAGTTTCTCCAAGGCTCTTCACGGTGCAGGTGCTGAGGCACATCCTGCTCTTAGTAGACGATCCGATTCTAGGGTATGCCAAGGGCACAATCAGCCTCGGTCTTAGGAAGGATTTCCTGGGTATCCATATGATTTACGGCGAGGGGGAAAACTGGACTCTGACTTCTACATGGCTGGGCCCAGCCTACCTGGATCTCAGGCTTCTAGGCGTCTTCCTGACGATGTTCACCCTGGGCGCAACCCTTGAGCTTATGCTCTAGGCTCTAAAAATGTCAGGGGACAGTGTCAACCCTGCTACCATCTACCTTACCACTCTCTCGATAGTCATATCTCTGCTTGAGGATGGCGCTAGTCTACCCGTGGTTATGCTCATCATACTCATGATTTATACTACTTTTTCCCAGTCCCCGAGCCTTGAAAAACCCCAATCTGGTTTCAAAGCAAGCAACTTGAAGAGAAAGCTTCTACCCCTGGTGCTCGCGATGTCTCTATTGGGCCTAGGGTTATCCGCCTATGCTTTCTGCTCCGAGTTCGGCGGGCTTAAGAAGCTGGTTCACGCACAAGCGATTACTCAAAAAAGGACGCAGTTAGACCTGGTTTTGGAGCAGGGCGGGTTTTACCATCTGAGGATCACCGGCCCCGGGACACGGTGTCTCGACGGGGTGGTTACGGTTATCAGCGACACTGGTGAAACGCGAAACGTTTTGAAACGGGTTTCTTTCAAAGGCTGTCTCTGGGTGGATAAGGTTGACCAGATTGATCTCGGCTGGTTCAGCATGGGAGGGCAAGGAAGATGCGTTGTTCTGGTGGAGCTTTCAAATTCCTCGGATGAACCGTCTGAAGTATACTTGAGGGTTGAAACACCACGCCTTTCTCCCTGGGTTACAAACGATGCTGTTATACAAACAGCCATATGCATTAACTTCTTAACAATAGTATTGCTGGCCATCGATAGTGAGCTATTTGCACGCTCCAAACCTTAAGCATTCTCCATTATCTTTACTAGAATCCTCCGCCTCCTGGGCCCGTCGAACTCGCATAGAAAAACTCCCTGCCAAGTTCCCAGTGTGAGTTCCCCATTCTCTATGAACAGGATCGCGTTGTGTCCAACGATGCTTGCTTTAACATGCGCGTGGGCATTACCCTCCAAATGGGTGTAATCGCCTTCCACAGGTATTAAGCGGTCTAAAGTGTTGAGAATGTCTTTGGCTACACTGAGGTCAGCATTCTCGTTCAGAGTTATTCCGGCGGTTGTGTGCGGAACATGGATGAAGCAGACGCCCCTTTTCACACCGCTCCTTCTAACCAGCTCCCTTATGGCTGAAGTGACTTCCACAAGCTGTTGCCTTGTTTTTGTCGAGACCTCTATTACTTCATGGCTCATGCCGCGGGAGGTTTTCCGAATAATATTAATTTTGCTGTAGGTTTCTCCTTCACCATCTGTTAGCCATATCGACTTGTTCCATCTCACGTAGAAGCCCGCTTTCTCTCACCACTAAAAGTATATAAAGTGTAACGTCTTAAATATTTCCAAAATGCAAGGATTGATGAAGCCTAGACATGGATTAGCCAGTATAATGGATCCGGATAGAAGGAAGTTTATTAAAGAGGTTCTTAGTCTTCTTAATGGTTTTTTCGGAGAAAGACTTGTAAGTGTAGTTGTTTTCGGTTCTGTAGCAAGAGGAGATGCTAAGCCGACTAGCGATACGGATATTCTGGTTGTTGCAGAAAATCTTCCTAAAAGGATTAGTGAGAAAATGGAGGTCATGGCTAAAATCCTGATTAAGCTGAGAGACGCTCAAGCTTACAAGGAGCTTAGGAAGAAAGGCATTAACACGTGGGTGCAATTCTACCCTCTTACGCCGGAGGAAGCAAAAATCCATAGGCCTGTCTACCTGGATATGGTTGAGGATGCAGTTATCTTGGTTGACAAGGATAGTTTCATGGAGTCGATTTTCACGAGCCTCAGGAGAAGGCTGGATGAATTGAAAGCTAGACGTATCTACCTTAAGAACGGAACATGGCTTTGGGATTTGAAACCGGATATAAAACGTGGTGAGGCTGTTGAGATTTGAATACTGAGGCTATGGCTAAAGGCTATCTCGACGACGCTAAGTATTCCCTCTATGAGGCTGAAGAAGCCTTCGCCAAGGATATGTATCACAGAACGATTAGGAGAGCACAGGAAAGTGTTGAACTAAGCCTGAAAGCTGTTCTCAGACTTCTGGGAATAGAGTATCCGCGTGAACACGATGTCAGCGACGCCCTTGTTGAGATAGCGCATATGAGGGAACTCCCGGATTGGTTCAGGTTTGAACTGGAGACAATCAGCGTTGCGAGTAAGAGGCTTGTGGAGGAGAGAGGCCCAGCTTTCTACGGCGACGAGAAAGCACTCATTCCTCCTAGAGAACTGTATTCCAAAGAGGATGCTGAAAAAGCAATAGATAGTGCTAGGAAGATACATGAGTTGAGTAAAAAGCTTTTCCAATGGTGGAAGGAAAAAAGTTAAGTTGTCGAGCATCGTAAGATGTGTTTATTGTTTAAGAATAGTGTTAAAACAGTTTCTTTCGACTGTGGCGGAACCCTCTATTACGAAGCTGAAGAGGACTACATAGTTTTCCACAGGATTCTGCTCAAGCTAGGGTATCGGTTTGAACCCGTTGAAGTTAGGGAGGCTTTGAAGGATGCTCGCCTATGGTGGAGCCGTGAGAAAGCAAGGACCAGAGAAGTTTGGAACGAAAATACTTGGATTAGCCTGCTTCGAAAAATGGTTTCAAACCTCTCTATTCCTAACCAGGCTCTTGCTGAGCAGTTGCGTGACTACTGGTTGTCTCAAGCAGGCTTTCGGGTCTATGAAGATGCTGAGCACACTTTGAAGAAACTTAAAGATAGTGGTTTCCAGCTGATCACTATTTCTAACGTTTCCTCCAGCAGGAACCTTGCAACATACCTGAGAAAGGCAGGCCTCCTAGAGTATTTCGCCATACTCATAGCTTCAGGCGACGTCGGGTTTGAGAAGCCTAATCCTGAAATATTTCTCGTCGCATCTAGGCTTTCCAAGACTCCTGTGGAAAAAATTCTGCACGTCGGCGACAAGTATGAGGAAGACTATCTGGGTGCGCGTGCAGCTGGGGTGAACGCCATTCTTATTGACCGGAGGGGCAGGTACGGGGACAAGCAGTGCCTTAAAATATTTAGCCTAAAAGAACTAATCAGCCTATTATAGGAATTCCATGCTCTAAATCTTTATATTTAACCGGTTTTATGCGTGTGTTTCATGAAAATCCGCGTTGAGCTCGTAGGCCAGTTTAGGGATATTGTAGGGTCTGCGGAGACGCTAGTAGATATGGATGAGGGAAGTACTGTTTGCGACTTGATTAGGAGAATGGCTGACAAATACGGTAAGAGGTTTAAGGAAAGGGTTTTCATAGCCGGGACGGAAAAGGTTTCCGAGGACGTTACCATAGTCTTAAATGGTAGAGTGGTCTCGGTGGACGAGGCTCAGTCAACCGTTTTGAACGAGGCTAGTAGAGTAGTCCTGATGCCTGAAGCCATAATATGAGTGGATAAGTCTTTATTAACCGTCCCGTCTATGAATTTCAGTAACATGGGGAGTCACGCCGGCTTAAGGCTTGGGGCTACAGCGCTCTCTCTAGAGGGAATAATGGAGGGCTTAGAGCTCGAAGATGGTGGAGTGCTCTTGGATTACGCTAGGCTCGTTAGGAAGACTGTTGAAAGCGGTTTTAATCATGTTGAGCTCAGCATGGATCTATACTATATTCTCCCCGCCTCCTTCTCTAGGACAAACATGGATGAATGGCTTTCTATGAAGGATGTGGGTGTTTCTTTCTCCGCGCACCTGCCGATCTGGTCGGTAGAGCTGGATTCTCCGGTGGAGGACATCCGGAGGGCTTCAGTCAATGCGGTTGTCAAGCCGGTTTCGGTCTTAGAGGAACTTAAACCCCTTGCATACGTTCTTCACGTAGCAGGCCCGCTGGCTGCGGAGGTTAACAGGATGGAAGCGGGCCAAAACTATAAGCAATTCTTCTTCGAAGCTCTTGCCCGTAACGCTTCGAGGAGCGTTGAGCAGATAGTCTCATCAATGTCGGATATGGGTGTGGATTCGCGTAGAATAGCCTTGGAGTCAATAGAGTTCCCGTTTTCAAAGACGCTTGAAATCGCTGAGGCGTTCGACACGTCGATCTGTATAGATACCGGGCATATTCTCGCCGGGTACTCTGGGGAAATAAGTATCGAGGAGGCTATTGAGCTGTCTTCTAGAAGGCTTCTCGAGATACATCTTCACGATGCCTATAGAAGGAGGGAGGGCGAAAGGATTATTGTTAGAGACCACCTGCCTCTGGGTGCTGGAGACCTGGATGTTAAAAGCCTGTTTGAAAGCCTTGGGAAGGCTGGTTTCAGAGGACCAATAGTCTTTGAGCTTGGTTTAAGAGACGCTAAGTCCTCGTTGGAAAAAACTGGTTCGACCCTAAGGGATTTAAACTTTTGAACGCCGTTTGAGACAATCCTTTTCCCATCTGTTTTCCCGATTTCTATCAATGTCGGCGGCGTTTGATTTTCGCCGTGTTAGTGTCTAACGTTAGCGTGCGACATTAAGATGAACGCCACAGCTGTGTTGAAACACGCTAAACTTATATTTAGCCCAATGTAGAATTGGTTGCCGCTCAGGAGAAAACCATGGGGAGAGAAGTGCCTTGGAGGAAAGTGAAATCCTGGGCCTGTCTAAGGTGTGGAGCATGCTGTGTAAAATTCGATGTAACCCTTAGGCCATACGAGTATGCGAAAATTTTTGACCTTATGCCGGAGGCCGTGGTGGTTGACGTAAAGCCCTACTTGAGAAGAATCGGGGGAAGATGTATTTTCCAGAATGAATACGGGCTGTGCAGTCTGCAGGAACTAGGGTTAAAGCCGTTCTCTTGTAAGGTATGGCCCTTCTTGGTCTTCGAGAAGCCGAAATACGGCGGTTGCAAGGAGGCTGAGTTTTACTATGAGGGTGAAAAGTATTATGTTTACTTGAATCGATACGCTGCCATGTGCCCGGGAATCGGCATGGGTAGACCCGAGGAACTGCCGAACGTAATATCTGAAGTTATAGAAATCTATAATGATCCAAGTAGGAAACAAGAGTACTCTACTTCCCGCCTAGTTCGTCTGCAGAGTTACGCTAGGGTTTAATATCTAAAGCGCGCTTATGGCCAAGCGCGCGCATCGTTTTCTTCGTTACTCTGGGAAAAGAGGAAACACGGACCTGTCCCTGAAGTGGTTTAAAACTGCCTCCTGCTCCTCTTCAGAAAGCCTTCTAAACCTTTCGCCAGCACTAATTATCTTTGGCCAGAGGCTGATGTCGCAAGCCATGGAGTAGGTTGCAACAGGATTCTGGGAGAGAGTGAACCACACGGCCCTGTCTATATCCTCCTGTTCCTCCAGGGGCTCATACCAAGTCTGGTATTTCCTCTCGCCAACCCATCTCCTCCTGGCAATAGCCTTTATTGCGATAACTCCAATATCCCTGTTCCGCGCAATCTTAAGGACAGGCTTAAAATCGTTCTCAGGCGCTGGTGCAAGCATGCTTCCCACGTTTACAGGTATTAGGACGGTGTCGAAGTCGAATCTTTCAAGAGCTTTAACAACTATCCTCATGTCTGAATGGGCCGTTATCCCTATGTACTTTATAAGTCCCTGTTCACGGGCTTCCTGAAAGGCTTTCATAGCACCGTCTTCGCTGAAAATCTTTTCAAGCTCCTCAAGCGTGCTGACTGCGTGAAACTGGTATACATCCAGGTTTTCAACGTTGAAACGAGACAGGGTTTGCCTTAGTTCCCTCCAAGCACCCTCCCTGGTTCTCTCAAGCGTTTTCTCAGTTATGACTAGCCTGCTACGGTTCCTCCTTATTATTTGCCCAAGCCTGGTTTCCGCGTCTCCGTAGCTTGGCGCCACGTCAACCATGTTAAGACCCTTCTCAAAAGCGTTTTCAAACGCCTTAAGACCCTCCTCCGTGTTCGGAGCTATCCCCGGGCCGCAGCCCCCTATCGCGAGAATACTTACCTTGAAGCCTGTTCTGCCTAGAATCCTATACTCCACGGGGAACGCGTCCTCATCCTGCTTTTTAAGCTTTTCTCTGAATGATTCCCTTAACTCAACACACAGCCGGTGGCTTACCCACAATTCCATCCGCGCGCGTCGAAGTGTGGAACGGGTTTCCTCCTTGGAGCCTTGCTTCAAGGCTCATCCTGGTCGGGATGCGCGTGCTTCCGACGAGCGGGAAACGATGAAACCCGGTGCTCCCCGGCTTCAACACGTCTCAGTAAGACATTTAAACAAGACGATTTCCACCGATACGAAATGATGAAGAGGATGCGTTTCCCTCGGCGCGCTAAAGGAGGCGCTTCAATAATTGAGTGCTTGGACTGATGACGCCGAGTACCTGCGGGTTCTCAAGGAGCTCTACGAGCTGAGGGGGATAAAGCTAGGCTTGGATGTTGTCAAGGGGGTTTTGAACGAGCTTGGAAACCCGGAGCAGGACTATCCCGTAATCCTAGTAGGGGGTACTAATGGGAAGGGTTCCACCGTCAGCATGATAAGCTCAATCCTACGCGAGGAGGGTCTTAGGGTTGGAACTTTCACGAAGCCTCACCTATGCAGGTTCACCGAGAGGATAGTTGTGGATGGCCGGGAAATAACCAGGAGGGAAGTCGTGGAGACGTATGAGGAGGTTAAAGAGGCTGGTGAAAAAGTCTCGAAAAGGCTTGGACGGTTTCCAACGTTTTTCGAGTGTAACGTCTCGATGGCGTATAAGTATTTCTCTATGAAAAAAGTTGACGTGGCCGTCGTCGAGGTGGGTATGGGAGGCAGGCTCGATGCGACAAACGCATGCGACCCTGTGCTCTCAGTAATAACCAACGTCTCTTTAGAGCATATGAAGCACTTGGGTGATACTGTTGAGAAAATAGCCTTTGAGAAAGCAGGCATAATAAGGCGTGGACGCCCCACGGTATCGGCTTGTTCAGGCTCAGCGCTCAGAGTCATAGAGGAACGCTGCAGGGAATTGGGCTCAGAGCTCACCTTGGTACCTAGGGATGTCAAGCACAGGGTTTTAAGGTCCGACCTGACCGGGATGACTTTAGATATTGAGCTGGGGAAGACGCTGTTGAAGAACCTTAAGGTCTCGCTCAGGGGGAGTTTTCAGGCGGTGAACGTATCGACGGCCATAGCGAGCTATCTCAAGTTCTCCGAGTTAACTGGCGGATCAAACTTTAACGAGGAAGCCATAAGGAGGGGTCTTGCCGACATTGTTTGGCCAGGGAGGCTGGAGCCGATTAGTAAACGTCCCCTAGTAATATTGGATTGCGCTAAGGATCCGGCGGCTGCTGAAGCATTGTCGTCGAGCATAGAGGAGATGCTGCCGGGAGCCAAGTTTAAGACAGTCGTCAGTATTTCCTCGGATAAGGAGTATGACAAGATTCTCCGGTCTATTGCAAGGGTCACGGACGAGTTCATCCTGACTCAGCATGGCGTCATGGGGAGGGCTCTCCCGGTTGAGAGGATGGAGGATGTTTTGAAGAGTCTGGATGCTAAATACAGTTCTAAGCCGACTGTTAGGGAGGCGGTGGCTCGAGCATTATCGTGCGCTGGGGAAGAAGGTAGAATACTGGTTACGGGCTCGGTTTTCACCGTTGGGGAAGCAAGGCCGATATGGTCGGGTGAGCCTTACGACGGGTTCTGAGGCCTCCATATCATCCTAGTCAGTACTCGTGTAGCTGGTACTCCAACCAGCGTGCTGGCTAGGACTAGAAGCATCCTCTCTATAGGATATATCCAGAAGACCGTATACCAGATTTTCTCAAACCCTTCTCTGTTAATCATTCCGGTTAGGCCGAACACGTATTCAAATAGCGCACTACCAGTGGAGTGTTGCGCCATGGTTCCGAGTAGGGCGCATCCTGAAAGCTTCAATAATATTGGGTCAGCCTTATGTTTAAAATTGCCAAGTCTAATGAGAACCAGGGAGACGGGTATTGCGATGAGGTGCAGCCAGTGGAATGGCAAGTCCACCTCTAAGCCGGGAAGGTCAAGGTGTATAAGGAGCAGGCTAAACGGCCCCGTCATGAAAACGGTTAACGCGGAGACATAGATGAGGATTGCTAACCACGTTTTCCTCCTCCAGAGCAGACTTACCGTCAAAGTGTTAACCAGCGGTGGTAGGAAGTCTAGGTAAAGGAACCTAGGAGGCTTTATTAAGAAACCTAGAATCGTCCCCAGGAGGATTACGGTGGCGCCGTGGACGGGGTCCAGCAAGACGCCGTAAAGCGGCAGAATGACGTCTGAAACCGGGAAGCTTCCTCCAGGTACCCCTATGATTGGGAAGGCTGGGACTGCCCTTAGCACGATGAAGAGCGCCATGAACAGGGAGGAGGTGGCAAGCCTATGAACGTCGAATGTTTTTTTACTTAAAACCGCTCTCGGTTCTCTAGGGTCGCGCCGTATGATGCTGGATTCAGTAACCACGATGTCAACCTTCACATCGTTCTCGTCAACCGGTATACTGTCGAAAACCTGTTCGGAGAAGGCTAAACCGATCACTTTCTTCCCTTCGTTAAATCTCTTTAAAAACCTGTCGAAGTAGCCCTTTCCCCTGCCAAGCCTGTTGCAATTTCTGTCAAAAACCCTCCCAGGAACCACCACAAGGTCTATCTCATCCGTGCTAACTATTCTCGCATTCTTGCGATCCGGCTCCATCACGCCGAATGTTCCGGCAACTAGTTCTTCAAGGGTTGTTATCTCGCAGGGAATCAGCTCCCCGCTTTCTTGATCAACAAGAGGCACTACGACTCTTTTACCGGATTTCAACATGTCAGTAATAAGCCCGATCGTATCAACCTCGTCCTCTTTAGAAACGTAAACCATGACGCACTTTGCCCTCGAGAACTCCTCTAGTCTTTTAAGATTCGAAACCGCCTTTGAGCTCTTATCCTTCCTCTCCTGACCCGACATCGCTAGGATCCTTTCCCTCGCTAATTTCCTGAATTCATTCTTAGCGTTGCCGGATCCCTCGTTCATTCCCGACTGCAAAAGAAGTTCCCTATAAAAACATTTCATGAACGTTAGAAACCCACGTGTTGAAAGCGCTGCTCATCCCGGGGTTCGCGCTTTAAAGGTTTATAAAATTTCGGCTGATGGGGGAAACAGAATCGAAGCATTTATAAGGACGCATGTGTTTGAGAAGGACGCGATGTCTCATTGGCTGGAGAACTGGTAAAGGTTGATGAAGCTGGCAATAGAGATGGGCGTAACTCTCATGGTTGGAAAGTAGGCTTCAGCAGGACACGTGGATGCGTCCCCCTCGTTTCAAGGGTTCTTGCGTCGGGGTTCACGATTTACAAGGGCCCAAGGTGATTCCTGATGGCGGCTAGGATATTGAGTGGTAAGCCGGTGGCTGACGCTATTCTGGCTGAGGCTAAGGCAAGGATCGAGAAGCTGGGTTTCACACCATCACTACACATTATAAAGGCTTCAGGTTCAAAGGCCCAGGATTCTTTCGTTAAGATGAAGGCTAAAGCCTGCAACTCTGTAGGGGGGAGAGCAGTGGTGCATGAGCTTAACAATCCTTCCGAGGCCGAGCTCATCTCGCTCATAAAGGAGTTGAATAAGGATACGGGTGTTCATGGTATAGTGGTTCAACTACCACTTCCGAAAAACGTGTCGCCGCTGAACGTATTGGAAGCCTTAGACGTTAGGAAGGACGTTGACGGTCTGCACCCGGTAAACCTTGGAAGATTGCTATCTGGTCGGGAAGCCAGGCCCACGGCGACGGCAAACGCTGTGATTAGGATTTTGGAGTGGTATGGAATTAACGTTGAGAGTGCTGATGTTGTCGTCGTGAACAACAGTATACTAGTCGGAAGGCCCCTGTTCGCGATGCTTACCTCGCGAATGGCAACAGTCACCGTTTGCCACGTCAAGACTAAAAACTTGAGCGAGAAGACACTGGAAGCGGATGTCTTAATCTCTGCAACCGGTGTCCCACGGCTCATAACCGACGAAATGGTTGCTGAAGGCGCAGTAGTAATCGATGCTGGAACCAGCTTCGTCGAAGGCACTCTCGTGGGAGATGTGGATTTTCAAAACGTTTCCCAAAAAGTGTCCGCGATAACCCCGGTTCCTGGTGGGGTGGGCCCGGTGACGGTTGCGACCATCATACGTAATCTGGTGGAATGCGCCTCCGAGGCCTCGTAGTGTGTGCGCGTTGCTGAGAATAGGTATACTTGCATCAACCCGCGCTACCGACATGGAGCCCATCCTGGAGGCTATTAGAGACAAAAGATTGAATGCTGAAATAGTCTGTCTCATAAGCAATAAGAAGGACGCGTACGCACTGGAGCGGGCGAGACGAAACGGTATAGAGGCAATATTCATAGACCCTAAGGGTAAGGATCCTGTGGATTACGATATGCAGGTCGCCGTGGAGCTTGAGCGTAGGAAGGTTGACCTCGTGCTGCTCATAGGTTATAACAGGATCCTAAGCCCCCAGTTCGTGAAAAAGTTTAGGAATAGGATTATGAATATTCATCCCTCGCTTCTCCCAGCCTTTCTAGGCTGGGACCTAAACGTCCATCGCGCAGTGCTTGAATCCGGAGTGAAGATTACAGGTTGCACCCTCCACTTTGTTGACGAGAAAATGGATGCTGGACCAATAATAATACAGAAGGCTGTTGAGGTCAGGGAAGATGACGATGAGGAGACTTTGAAGAGGAGGGTTCAAGAGGCTGAGGGTGAAGCCTTGGTGGAAGGGATCCGTCTTTTCCAGGAAGGAAGAATCATAGTTGAGCACGGGAAGGCTAGGATACTTCGCGGAGGGGAGGAGAAACCCCTACAAGACAGGTGTTGAAAGAGTTTTGCCAAGCCTACAAGCTTAATAGCGCTCATGTCTCTAGCTGGCTGACACGACCAGCGAAAACCATCACTCGGAATGTCAGCAGGCATAAGCGAACGTTTGAAGCCAACCCCAATCCCGCTAGTCGAGTTCTCCCTATGCCTTGAATATTTTGAACAACGGATGGTTGCTGGTTAATGGTCTTGTTCCAAACTCCTGCCGCATGCTGTAAGCCACGTAAGCGTCAGCCAGTGCACAGTGGAAATACGCGTTTAAAGCATTGTCTATAGGCCCATATATTACGAAGTTCGCCCCCATGAATATGGGAAGCACGTCGGCTACGCTGCTTGCGATTGAGAACAGTGTTTTATCCATTCTCCGCATCTTATTCCACCTCTGGACTGCGTTATGCGTTCCCGCCCCGGCTGGTAACCCGTATTTCTCCTTTACCAGGTAGACGACTTTGCTGACTGGTCCCGGGTCTGGGATGTCGAGGACAGTCGTATCCACCAGGATTTTCTCGACACCAGCTTTCGAGGCTAAGGCTAAAAGCTCATCAAGCACCTGCATTCTCCCTGCTATCGTAGGGCTTTTAGCGTTATACGTCAGTAAGACGGCGGACTTGATCCTAGCCTCCCTAATCGCGGCTATCTCAGCCTCTTTAATATGCGGCATTATCGAGTTGTAGACGACGCGTTCAGACAACCCGACTTCACCGACGTATCTGGCTCCTGCAATCCTCGCCTCCTCAGTAGTTCCGTCTATAGCGAGGGGCCCGTCGATCTTGTCAGCCACGAACTCGATGAGTTTTCCAAAAGCCTGGGGCCATGTGCAGCATACGTCTACAATCCTCGGATTACCGGTTTTATCCGATATCTCCCCCTCCTTATTCAAGAGGTCTTCAGCCTTCTCTTTAGAGAACACTCCAGCCTTCTCATCCTCAAATATTTTCTGTTTACCATAGAATATGCTTCCTATCATTACAGTAGGTAGTTGACCCGGCTGGCCACCAACCTTCACGCCGGCAATATCAAAAATTTTCTGCTCCTGCTTAAACCTGAACATCCTCATCCCTTTCCTCTACCCCCTTTTTATACTTTTAGAATCATAGTGGACACTTAGCCCTTGATGGTTAGGCTGAGGAGCCTCGCAACGATTGTTTCTAAAGCGGCCTCTCTAGTCTAAGAGCGTTATGTTCTGCACGGGTTTTCAAGCGCTTCATCACACAGCTCGTAATGTTTGAAGGAATTGTGGGCAGACACTCTAGAAGAGGCCTCTTATCCTTCCGGTTTCCGTTTCCACGTCGACCCCTAGGAAGGCGGGTTTCCTCGGGAGACCGGGCATAAGCTGTATTTCGCCGCATATCGGGATAAGGAAGCCGGCTCCAACGAAGACGAAAATGTCGTTGACTGGAAGCGTGTAGTTCTTAGGCACATTCTTCCAGAGAGGGTCGTGCGAAAGGGAGAGGGGTGTTTTAGCCATGTTTACCGGAAGCCTGTCGTACCCTAGGCTACTGTAAAACTCTATCTTTTCCTCTGCTTCAGGGGAATATTTCACGTCGCCAGCTCCATAGAGCTCTGTAGCTATGGTCTCTATTTTCTCCTTGATGGTGGCTTCATCCGAGTAAAGAAACCTCAGCTCGCGCGGCTTCCTCATCGCTTCAAGAACCTTGTCAACGAGTTCCTGGCAACCCTCCCCTCCTTTGGACCAGGGGTCTACAACGGCAACGTCATCGGCGCCAGCCTCAATGGCTTTTTCACACACCAGCCTTATCTCCCTCTCAGTGTCAGTGGTAAACCTGTTGACGGCTACTACGGCGGGAATACCGTATTTATGGACTATTTCTATGTGTCTAGCTAAATTCTCACAACCTTTTTCAACCGCTTGGAGGTTTTCCGTCTCAGCCGCCCTTTTAACCTTCTTATAGGGCTTTCCTGGGCTAAGCAGGAAGGCGCCGCCGTGTTCTTTAAGGGCTCTAACCGTGCAGACGATGACGGCGCAATCAGGCCTTATCTCGGGGGACTGGCGGCATACAATATCGCAGAACTTGGAGAAGCCGCATTCAGAGCCAAACCCGGTCTCGCAGATAACGTAATCCGCAAGCTTCAAAGCCACTAGATCAGCTATTATCGAGTTGGTACCATGCGCTATGTTGGCAAACGGGAATCCATGGATTAAAACAGGGTGGCCCTCTGTGGATTGGACTAGATTAGGCTTAATGGCTTCCACGAGCAGAGCTGCCATGGCCCCGGCTACTCCAAGCTCTTCGCACGTTACCGGTTTTCTACTATAGGTGTAGGCTACAACAGCTCTTCCAAGCCTGTTTCTTAAATCTTCCAGCCCAGTGGCTAATGCGTGAATGGCCGCTGTTTCCGTCGCTACAGTTATGCTCCAGCGCGCCTCCCTAGGGTAACCGTTTGACCTTCCTCCCAATCCTATGACGGCTCGTCTTAAAGCCCTCGCCTCCACATCCATGCAATAGGGCCATTCGATTGATAGGGGGTCGATGCTTAAAGGGTTTCCGTGAAGTATGCTAGCATCTATGGCTGCTGCACAAAGGTTATGGGCAATTTCCACCGCTGGTATGTCTCCTGTGAAATTAAGATTAATCCTGTCCATCGGCAGGACTTGGGAGTAGCCGCCTCCGGTTGCGCCTCCCTTTATTCCAAACGTAACACCCTTAGATGGTTCTCGCAGAGTATTGATAACCTTTAAACCTCTTTCGTAGAAGGCTTGGCCCAAACCTATGGAGACTGTTGTCTTTCCCTCGCCGAGTGGCGTGGGGGTGATTGCAGTTACGATAATCAATTTTCCATTGGGCCTGTTTTTCAGCCTGTTGAGAACGCTCCTATAATCGATTTTAGCCACGTATTTCCCATGGGGCTCCAATTCTTCTTCCAGAATCCCAGCATGCTCCGCAACCTTTTTAATTGGGTAAAGCTCGGTTTTGTAAGCGATTTCAATATCGCTCGGCACCGGCCAGCTTTTTTTCACCGGCATTATTCAACGCCTCCTTTCCCATGCATGACAAACAGCCAACATTTAAGGCTTTCTGAGACTATGGGGCGCTCTACGCCATCAGCCTTTTAATGACTTCTATATGTCTCAGGTTCCTTTCAATCCATAGAGATATGAAAATTCAACCCCTAGGCGTTAGCACGCTTATCCTCCATTGTTTTCACGCATCGATACTATAAATAAAATCATTAAATGTTGTAGCGAGCTTTAATTCGGCTCAGTAATCATCTCTTTCCTCGGCAATTCTACGCATGGGTCGCGTGCTCCGACAGAACCTTCATCTTCCAGAGGGCTTCCCCTCTCCCGTTTCCAAGGATTTTTTTTGAGATGTTTAGCTATCTCTAAGTTGCGATCTAGCTTGCGTCGCCAAAATAAATTTTTCTCTCTTATCTCTCCCCGTCTTATTCTCTAAATTTCTGCAGTTTATTAAGCAACTTTTTATCTGCCTCAATATCTCCCAGACAAGTAGAAATTATACCGTCTACTACTCCTTGAAGCTCTTCTAAAAATTCTTCCGCTTTTTCCAGGGTTGTTGTAGAAGGCCATCCGATTCTTTCCAGAATCTTTTTATTTTTAGGTGTCTCAACCACAAAATATGGATAAATGGGTTTTCCTAAGTTTTTACACTCCAAAGCCAATTCTTTTAACTTTGGTAGAGAGCTCTTTTCTAACCGCAGAAAAAGGGAGAAATCCCAAGCGTCTCTTATGCGTGCAATTGCCTCTTGCGTAGGTCTGCGACTAGTTAAGAGACAGCCTAATTTCAACTTTTTAATCTTCACGGTATTACGCAGGAAATCTCTAACCTCTTCTGCAGGACCAGTTTCACGCCTAAATCTTTCAATCTCCTCCTTATCGGAAAGAATTTCACAGGTTCCGTCTTTTCTCGTCCTTATTGGGTATCCGTATCTGGGAGCATCTCCCGGATCAGGTACCATTCCGTAAATTCCTAAGGCTTCACAAGCACTTGCTACAGCAGCAATTTCAACCGGTCCTTTATAATTAGTAATAAGCATTGGAATTATTATTTTTTGAGGATACTTTATCTTAACCGCGCAGGCTACTGCAGTAGCGCTGGGAGCAGGTATTCCCCCTGCACTATCGGTGATGTTAAAACCATCTACTAAATCCTTTATTTCTTCCGCTAAAATTAAAAAGTCTGCTTTCGGAATAAATTCGTACAATATCTTCATTTACGCATTCCTCCTTCCAATCTTCTAAGATTTTAAAGTTTAATGTGTCTTTTTAAACTTTAGTATTCTAAATTGCTTTCTAACACGCGAAGACGATTGATTTAGGCTTTTAAAAATAGTTTAAAATTGATTTTGAAAAAGGACCCTACACAAGCCTCATTCTTCTAAGGTTTTCTAGGCAGCGCTTCACGCATTCGAGAGGCCGGTAGGCATAGCTCTCCTGCTCAACAATATACCACTCGGTTCCACCAATTGTTTTACACAGCTCGAAGAATTCACGCCACCTCATTTCCCCTTCTCCAACCACCGCCTTAGGGTCTTTAGAGGAATACTCTTTCACATGCACGGTTACGGCTCTGCCAGGGTACTTCCGGATGATCTCCAGAACGCCTTCCGCATCCACTCCCCCGTGCATCGCGTTCCCAGTGTCGAGCTGCATCACCACCTCGGGGATGGTGGAGCTGAAAAACAGGTCCCATATTCTCTCCCCGTCAACCTTTTTGAACTCAGCCATGTGATTATGATAGCCTATCCTCATCCCTTCTTTCCTAAGCCTTCTAGCAATATCGTTGAACAAGCCGGCTGTTTCGAGACACTTTGTTTTTGAGCTCAGCATTTCCGCCGGTAGACCAGGAATTATTAGAAACCTGTTTCCTAGGATGCGGTTGAATTCTACAGTCTTGTCGAACTCTTCACCTAGCAGGGTGTTTACGCCGATGTGTGTTCCAGCCACTTTCAAACCGAGGTCGTCAAGAATACTCCTAAGGTTTTCGGCGCTCCTACCATAATATCCGGCGAACTCAACGCCTTCATAACCCATTTCGGCAACCGCCTTAAGGGTTCCATTAAAATCCTTAGCGCAGTCTTCACGCACCGAGTAAAGCTGCAGTGCTATTCCCATTTTGCATCGTTACAATGAGATGTTGAAAATATTTTAACTTTTTGGTGAAAGGGAAAACATTTTTCCTATTCACGGGTTCCACTTGTATACTTAACCGTCTAGGCTTGTCTACTTTCCATGCTTCGCTACTCTGGTGAACTAGGCTTCCAGTCAGCCGGCTAAAGGCGGCTTTATAGGGAGTCCGCCGTACCTGCAGAGTGTCTTCGTTACTGTTTCAATCCCTTTTCTATAATGCTCAGGGTGAATGTCTTCAGTAACACTTATGATGAAGCTTTCTCCAGGAGCTATTTCCTCAAGCAGTGCAGTGGTATAGCGTTCAATCTCTTCAGGGGTTCTAAGAAACACTTCCTCCGGGAAATTCATCCATACAGCTTTATCACTCCAAGCCTCCTTGGCTTCTCTAGGCGGTAAATCGCCTCCCGGTGGGGGTGTGAAGGCCTCTATAGCATCAAGCCTAGTTTTAGCAATCAGATTCTTAAGCGCTTTAAGCCTACCATCCATGTGTGAAATAACTATTTTCCCCTTCTCGTGAAGGGTCTCGGCATACTTGTCATAGTATGGGAGACAGTACTTTTCGAACAGGCTTGGGGATACCAGTAGTGAATCAGTATTGTCGCCTATCCTAACTATTTCCGCCGGCGAATCAGCTATAATCCTGTACATTTTTGAGAAGCTCTCGTCTAAAATGTTGATCAGGTCTTCTATCACACCGCGGTTTTTGCGGTACATTAATGCAAAAGTCCTGAAACCCATGTATCTGACGATTATCTTCATTAAAGGAGTGTAGTCAGCCCAGACAGTGACAATCCCGTCTTCTCCAAGTTCCTCCTTTATTCGAACATAATTCTCGTAATCCGGCTCGTAAACAGTATCCTCTATCATGAACCTTAAAGCCTTAACATCATCCGTGTTTTTGACTGGATATTCAACCGTCCAGGAGCCGCCTGGGAATTGGAATCTCATTCCAATCCGAGTCTTGGAGTGAAGCTCTCCAACCGGTGTACGGTAAGTCGTGTAAACATAGTCTCCGATTGTTCTACTCTCGATCCTCACGTTCGGCATAAAGATCCTGTAGATGCTGCATCTTTCATCCAGCCCAAGCCCCATTTCCCTCATTCTACGTTCAAAACTCCCCCTGGGGAGATGGTTTGAATATATTAGCCAAGGTATCTTGTCGGGCATTCTACCACTAAGAACGCTTACAATCCTTTCCCTAACCTCCATGGCTGGCCCTCCTCTCCTCAGGAATCCCTGCATACTTGCCTAAGAAGTTTTCCAAGCCGGGCTTGAAATCCGCCAGCCTTACGATTTTAAATCCTGTTTTGAAGAACGCCGACTAGCTTGTTTTCAGCTTTTCAACCAGGGCTGAAGGACAGGCTAAAGTAGCCACGTAGTCTGGGCACTTCCTGTAGCCCAGGTTTACACATTCCCAGGCTTTCCCCTCCGACTTACAGAAATCAACGAGGCTCATCACCATTCTCTCAGCCAGTTGAGGGTCGGTGAGAGATATGGCGTAGGCAACCCATCCTGAAGCTGTTCCCCAGTAGGCACCGTTCTGATAGGTGCCGGGCTCAACTTCAGTAAGCGTTTTCTCCCAGAAACATGGCTCAGGCAGGTGTCTCACCTGCCCCCACTTAACTATCCTGCTGAACCGGCTTGAAAGCCATCGGGAAACCTCTAGGGCTCTCTGATTGTCAACCGCCCCTATCCATACCGAGTATGCAGACCCCCATACGTCTGGCTGCCTACAGTCTTCAGAGGCTGCGAAGAAATAGCCTTCCCCAGACCAGAGTCTTTCCAGGGCCTTTCTTACTCTACGCGCCTCAGCCTCATGCATCCTGGCCTCAACCGTTTCCCCAATGGCTTGATAAAGCTCAGCCATTTTAACATGCGCCTCATACAGGAGTAGTGAGGAAAAGAGCTCCCCTCCAGTTTTAGCAATACAGTCCGTAAAGCCGTAGGCTGAGTGCGGGCTGCTCGGGTCAATCCAGACTAGATCCGACTTTAAAGGGAGAGAGCGTAAGGCTTTCGTCAGCATTCTTGAAGTCTGGGCGAAGGGGGCAATATCCCCGTAGGAACGCCATATTTCCCAAGCGATCTTAACCGCGAACTGGGGGTTGTCGGTCGGAGGGCTTGTTCCTAAAACATTATAATAGGGTTTCCCGTCTGCGTCCACCCTATCCGGTATTGCACCGTCTTCTCTCTGACCCCTGAGTATTAAGAAATAGGCTTTAACAGCGTCGTCATGCGCGATATGGCCAGGGAGGCCTTCAAGCATGTAGCAGAAGTCTCTCGTCCAAAGCGCGTTATAGTTTCCCCCACCGTCTGGCCTGAAAAGCACCGTTCCGTCTGAAGCCTTCAACATGGATTTGTCGACAAGCCTTTTAGCTTCTTCAACAATCCATTCTAAAGATTTCTCTAAACCCATGTGTTGCTTGCACCATCATCCTTATATTAATTTTTATTAGCCTGCAAGTAAAAACTTGAAAAGTTTCAATCGGAGCAGCAAACCGGTTTCTTCAGCCTGCCAACCCTTCTTGTAGCAATCACGTCGGCGCCATACGCGTCTTTTAAAACAACATCCCCTATCTCGACAGGAGCCTCCAACTCTATCGACGCCAGCATTCTCATCAGGGTGAAAACATGCTTCTTGGGTATTGGCCTGCTCGTCTTTACAGAGACCGTTGGCAGCTCCCCGTTTCTAACTTTGATAACGGTGAAAACCATTCTCCTAGGATCGGAAAACTCCTGGCTGGCATACTCAACCCCCCTTTGGCATCCTGCACCGTCCACCTTTACAATATGATTCTGGTCGGTCAAGACTTTCAACAAGCATCCTGCTGGGCAGACTATACAGGTATACTCCTCAATCCTGGTCATTCAACCACCTCGAAAATAAGCTTCTCTCCATTCAATCCTGCCAGTTCTTCAACTGGAACCCTTATCCTAATCATCTCTCCCGGCTTAACCCTGAGAAGCCTTCTTTTAAAACCTGTTTCCCGAATAGTAATGTTCACGTTATTTTCTGGATGTTGAACCCTAGCGTAGAACAAAACATCCATTGTTCCGCTGACGAGCTGGGGCACAACCAGCCTAATGTTCCTCCCCCTGTATACTTGTCTCCAATTTATGGTCGGGGTCTCGTAGTTATCTAAAAGCTTTGAGGCAAATGTTGCCGCAGCCTCGCCCTGCTCCACATCGTAATCCACGAGATCATTTATGACGAGAGCATTGCCTGCGGTGAAAACCAGCGGTAAGCTGGTCTCGTAGAACTCGTTCACTACAGGCCCTCCGGTAGCCGGGTCTGTTTTAACACCCATTTTCTCCAGAAGGTCTATATCCGGCCTTAACCCTGCGGAAACAATTAGAGTGTCGCACTCTACTTCGAATTCAGACCCCTCCACAGGCTTCATTTCTCCGTTAACCCTCGTGACGACGACTTTCTCAACCCTGTCATGTCCCCTGACTTCTCGAACCATGTGACTCAGGTAGAGAGGTATGTCGAAGTCTTGGAGACATTGAACGACGTTTCTAGTCAAGCCACCCGGGTAGGGCAGGGCCTCTATCACAGCCTTTACCTCCGCCTTCTCCATGGCAAACCTCCTAGCCATTATCAGCCCAACGTCCCCGGAGCCTAGGATTACTATTCTCCTACCGGGTAGGACGCCATAAACATCCATGAGCGCCTGAGCCTCACCCGCCGTGTAAACACCGTCAGGCCTATCACCGGTCAGCCCAACCTCAAACTGGTGTCTTTCCCTAGCGCCGGCAGCGTATATTATTGCTTTAACACGTATTTTTAAAAGGCCTTTAGGACTGACAGCGTAAACAGTCTTCTCCCGGAGGGATTCGATGTTAATCGATAGGACATGGGTCCTCACCAGGCTTTCCACGCCTAGCCTCTCCGCCCTATCTATAAGCCTGGCTATAAACTCGGTTCCAGTCAAATCCTCCTTCAAACAATGCACTCCGAAACCCGTGTGGATGCATTGAAGAGGAATACCGCCAAGCATCTCCCTGTTTTCAAGAAGCATTGTTTTCAAACCTTTTTCAACAGCCTTGGTTGCTGCAGACAATCCGGCTGGCCCACCGCCTATGACGATGACATCATACTCCTGCTCAAGCATCCTGCGCATTCCCCTCCCTCTCCATCCAAAGCGTCTTAACCCCTCCAATACCAATGCTAGACCTTTTCAAAGCGACGCGACACAGGGGGATCCCGGTTGCTTCAGATATCAGGAGGGCAACCCGTATCCTGCATCTTGAAGCTTGGCACTTGCCGAAGCCGGCTGTCGTCCTAAGCTTTACGCCATCGAAGGTCACTGTCTTGACGCCGATTGTCCGCATTCTCTCAATGGCTTCTGAGATCTCAGCTCTTGAAACATTGTTGCAGAAACATACGATCTCACCATAATTTGGATTTTCCCCTATGTGTTTGTCGAGGTTAGCGTAATCCATTTCGCTGACTGGAGTAATTCTTCTCCTTAGAGGTTTCCAACCCGGTTTCTCAACAAGTTTAAAACCGTATGTCTCAGAGAGGAGGCTTGAGACATAATAGGCTATTGCGGGTGCAGCTGTTAACCCCGGCGACCTTATGCCTGCCACGTTTATGAAGCCGTATGGTTCAAAGTATGCTTTTATAAGCCATTCTCCGTCAGAGGGTTCAGGCCTTAATCCAGCGAAAAACTTGATTATTTGGGAACGTGAGGGGGTTTTCGCAAAAATTCTCCCAGCCTCCTTCATCAGGTAATCTAAGCCTTCCGAGCTCGTGGACGTGTCTTCCTTAGAATCATAGTCCAGGTCCTTAGCAGTCGGGCCTATCATCAGGTTGCCGTGGACCGTTGTTAAGGCGTAAACCCCTTTCGTAATGGTTGAGGGCATTGTGTGCAGCACGAGCCTAGGCCTAGGCTCGGCGTCTTTGTCGAAAATTATGTATTCGCCCTTCCTGGGCTTTATTTTGAACCAGGGTTCAACCCCTGCGGCACGCGACACTTCGTCAGCATTCAGTCCAGCCGCATTGATGACGATGTCCGCCTCAATAAACCCACTATTCGTATCAACACCTACGACAGTACTGTTTCTGACGACGATGCTCTTTACATGCGTCTCGGTGAAAAGCTTAACACCATTGTCAACAGCGTTCTCGATCAAAGCCACTACTGCTTCAAAAGGGGAGATTAGGCCCGCCGTAGGCGCGTAAACGCCTCCCTCAACATTCCTGTTGACGGATTCATCCATCGCAAGCAACTCCCTCCCTTGAACAATCCTTACGCCGCCGACTTTGTTCCTACGGGCAAGTTCAACATACTTCTCAGCCTCCTTCTCCTCCTCACCCCTCTCGAACAGCATGAGCTCGCCGACCCATTTAGCCGTGACCTCTAGCTCACTGCACCATCTCCGCCACAAGGCATTGCCCTCGACGCAGAGTCTCGCGCGCAAAGGATGAGTATCAGGATCCTCTTCGTGACCCGGATGTATTACTGAAGTGTTAGCCCTGCTGGCGCTTCCTCCAACATCATAGTTTTTCTCTAAAACATACACTTGCAGGTTTTCAAACCTGCTTAAAACCCTGGCTATAGAGGCCCCTATGACTCCGGCGCCTATTATCGCGACACGGGTCTCGCCGGCCATGGTGAGCCACCTGCCAACTTATCCCTGTCTACTCGTAGCCGTAGGCCCAAGGCACTTCCCTAGCCCATCCTAAAGATCTTTTAACAGCCGCCTTCCAACCACTATACAGCCTCTCTCCAACTTCCCGACTCATCCTAGGGGAAAACTCCTTCTCCATCCTCCAGTTTTTCTCAACCTCACTTATGCTTCTCCAGAAACCCACGGCGAGGCCAGCAAGGTAGGCTGCTCCCAGACTGGTTGTCTCCTGCACAAAAGGCCTGATGACAATCGCATTGAGTATGTCAGACTGGAATTGAAGCAGGAAGTCACTCCGGGATGCGCCGCCGTCTGCTTTAAGCTTTTCCACCCTTCTGCCAGTATCGTTGCTCATTGCTTCAACCACGTCGCGAGTCAAGTATGCGATGGATTCTAAAACTGCCCTAGCAATATGCCTCCTACCCGTCCCCCTGGTTAAACCTATTATCATGCCCCTCGCATACGGGTCCCAGTAGGGTGCTCCAAGCCCTGTGAAGGCCGGTATAAAATAAGTGCCGCCTGTGTCTTCAGCAGCTTCGGCAAGGGGATTCACTTCCCCCGAGACCTCGATTATCTTCAAGCCGTCGCGAAGCCATTGGATTGCTGCACCGGTGATGAAAACGCTTCCCTCGAGAGCATAGACTGCTTTACCCGGTTCAACACTGTAGAGTATTGTGGCCAGCAGCCCGGACTTGGAGCGCACCTTGTTCTCTCCAGTGTTCATCAGTATGAAGTTACCTGTGCCATAGGTACATTTCACATCATAGGCTTCAAACCCCGCTTGGCCAAGTAAAGCGGCCTGCTGGTCTCCAGCGTCACCGGTCACCGGCTTGCTTAAGCCTTCGAAAAGGCTTGAGACCTCTGGGCCAGTCCATCCGTAAACGTCTTTATCGCTGCTAGGCCTCGGTAGTGCAAGCGCCTCAACAGGTATTTTACCCTGTATTTCTGCAAGGTCCTCGTCCCACGCAAGCCTGTGAATATTGAAGAGCATTGTTCTAGACGCGTTACTGTAATCGGTTACGAAGGCACCGTTGTACTCCGGGGTCTGAACATCTCTAGAGCCGCTAGTCAGGTTCCATATGATCCATGTGTCTATAGTTCCGAAAACGACTTCTCCTTTCAAAGCCTTTTCGCGCAGACCCTGAATGTTTTCAAGCATCCACCATATCTTTGTGCTTGAGAAATAGCTATCTGGAATCAAACCGGTTTTCTCGACAATGTCTTTTAAAAAGTTTTCCCGGAGGTGGTCAACCAGCTTAGCTGTCCGGCGATCCTGCCAGACGATTGCGTTTGAAACGGGCCTACCTGTTTTAGGGTTCCACGCTACAACTGTTTCACGCTGATTGGTAACGCCTATCGCAACAATTTCTCCTGGTTTAACACGGGTCTTATCAAGAACGTTCCTTATGCAGTGCTTAATGTTCAGCCATATTTCAACAGGGTCGTGTTCAACCCAGCCGGGTTTAGGATAGGCTTGCGAATGCTCAACGTAACACCAGCCGTTAGGATAAGGTGTTCCATCATGCTTGTACAGTGAGACTCGTGAACCCGTGGTGCCTTGATCGATGCTCATCACGACCTTTTCGCTCATTAAACACTGTTGCGGAACCAAGTAAGGAAATATAAATCTTTATATGTGGGAAATATTTCCAAACCAAGTTGAAGGATGAAGGTCCTTATAATCGGTGGAACCGGGCATATCGGAAGCTACCTGGTGCCACGCTTAGTGTTGCGTGGATATGAGGTGCAGGTTCTAGCGCGAAACCCCAGGCCATATTATAGTTCTGCCGGCACCGAAGCCTTGTGGAGTCGGGTTGAATGGATACTTGCCGACAGGATTAGGGAGGAGGAGAACGGCTCCTGGGGGAAGCGTATGGCTGAGGTTGAGGCTGATGTCGTGATAGACCTTATTTGTTTTACTCCTGAGCAGAACAGGATTATGGTTGAGAACCTTGAGGGTCGTGTAAGCCATTTTATCCATTGTGGTACCATATGGGCATATGGGCCTAGCACTCGAGTACCCTACAGGGAGAACTATCCCAGAAGGCCTATCACAGAGTACGGTATAAATAAGGCAGGGATTGAAGCCGACCTCCTTAAGAAATACGATAGGGAGGGTTTTCCAGCAACAGTGATTCATCCGGGCCACATTTGCGGGAAGAAATGGCTTCCCATAGATCCTCAGGGAACTAGAAACGGTGTTGGTGTGTACAGAAGCCTGGCTCGCGGAGACGTTGTATACCTGCCTGATGATGGACTGGCAACTCTTCATCATGTTCATGCCGAGGATGTGGCACAGATTTTTGAACTGGCGATCCTAAACCGTAAAGCAGCCTTGGGGGAATCTTTCAGCGTTGCGGCGCCTTACGCTGTAACTCTCTCGTACTGCTGCGAGTTTGTAGCCTCTCTTTTCGGGAGGAAGCCGAACCTCAGATTTGTCCCGCTGCAGAAAATGCTGGATGTCCTTGGTGAGGAGGCGTTTGCCATTACTAGGGATCACGTTGTTCATTCTCCCTGCGTCAGCATAGAGAAGGCCCAACAGCTACTCGGCTACTGGCCGCGCTACACTACGGAAGATATTTACCGGGAGTGCATAGAACACCTCTTGGAGAGGGGGGAGCTCATTGTTTAACTTCTCAGGAACAGCGGCTTTACGAATAATCGTCTCAATGGACTTTGATATAGTCTAACTCTAAGAAGGCTTTCTTCCTATTCTCCTGCGTCGCATGCCTGTAGACCCCTGCTGGGTCGCCTTTCCTAATCTCGTAGACAGCATTGTCAATCCAGACGTCTGCACGAGCCCTTTCCTCCTTAAATGGAAACGGGATTTTCGCCACCTCCCTGTTGTCCACGTAAAAGTTTACCCCCTGTTTAACCCACTCGACTCTATACTCGTGCCACTCGTCAAGCTTAAGCTCCTGCATACTGGGCTTAGGGGAAATTATTTCCACCCCGATTATGCTGCTTGAAACCTTAGAAAGTATTGAGGCTAAAAGAAACCTGCTGTTTTTCTCGAGAAGCATCACTGGCTGGAAACGGTTCCCGACTTGCGCGAAGAAACCTGAAAAGGGATAGGGGCGCCTAGTCCTCAGATATATAAACCAGATGGGTAGGGAGCTGTCTATAACCATGGTGTGGTTCCAGAAGCCCCAGCCAGCGCTACCGTAGTGTTTCCCTACGAGTCTAGCTTTAGTCTCGAAAGTCTTGAAAATCCATGGAAGGTCGTCGAAAAGGCCGTCAGCTATCTCAGCGTTCGAATAGTACAGGGCCTCCGTCGGCCCCATCCACATTCTTAAAACGCTTCTCTCAACCTCGAAGCCGGCATGGTTGTCTATCCTCCAATTCCAGTATGATGATCTAGTTTCAAAATCCTCTGAAAAACCTCCTTCTTCAACAGCCCTATCCCTTAAATTCTCCTGCTCCTCCATGTGAAGAAAATGGTTTAAACCACTTATAACCATTTTTAAAATCTGCAGCAAGACTAAGATGCGGATGCAATTTTGGACTGCTTGGAGCGTTTTGAGCTAATTATGAAGTAGGCTAGAACTGTGGCGGCAAGCCCGGCTGCCATTATCGGCACGCCATACCTGGTCATCCAGAATCTTGCTTCATGAGATGTGAAAACCCTTCCTTTCAACTCTCGATCCATGAAGTCTAGGATCCTTGACGCAACGAGCTCTAAAGGGAGGTCGTGCCCAGAATCATACCAGTATACTTGCTTGGGTTCTCCAGCCGCCTTGTAGAGCTGTTCGCCTGCTTCAGCTGGAACGATCTGGTCGTATTTACCGAGATGGAAGACCACGGGCCTCGGCGAGAAATTCCCTATGAAGTTAAGAGGGTCGACAGGGTTTAAGGCTTCCTGAAGCTCCTCGTACGTCATGCCTTGCTCCTCCAAGTATTTCCTGATCGCTGGTATTGCTGAGTGCTGGCTCTTCATTATCATCAGGCTCATGTTTCCCCCTGCGACTAGGAGTGCAGCCGCCTTAATCCTAGGCTCGACGCCTATGAATATGGCTCCCAGGATTCCCCCCATGCTGCCACCCACGTATCCAATCCTCTCCCCGTCAATCTCTTCCCTGGTTTCAATATAGTCTACCGCCCTCCTAAGGTCGATGATGGTCTGGATTATGCCGTTCCTAGACTCCTCAAGATTCGGGGAGTACAATGCTTTCCCCTCCTCCCTCCTTTCACCATGGAACTCTGCGTCTATCGCGATGATGGCATAGCCCTCGGCTGCGATCAGCCCGGCAAACGATAGTATGTCCTCTTTTGAACCGCCGTAGCCGTGGAGGAAAACGATGCATGGGAATCTGCCCGAGCCGGAAGGTGTTGAAATCAGGCTCGGAACCCTTTCACCGTTCACAGAGTTGAAGTAGACCCTGTATATTTTGCAAACGCCCTCGTCCCTGATTAATTCCTCCGTAGCGTTTAGAGGAATAGACTTGTCGTAGTCGTAGAATCCCGAGAAGTCTTCCTTAGCGTAAAAGCCTGATTCACTGGGGACGCATGGTGTACTAATTCCTAATGAGGCAAGGAGTATTAGCAACAGAAAATAAGATGAGGCCTGATTCGTTCCATTCGTCTTAGCTGATGAATAGTCTTTTCCTCGTCTTCCAGCCTGGTTTGCCGTCGCTTCGCACCTGGCTGTTTTCAAATTAGGAGTATGGTTTAAGTTTTTCATCAACACTACTTCCCAGCGTGAAGCCCCAAGGCTGAAAATAAAACCGCAGTTTTTACATCTCACGGCATTATGGCCCGTGAGCTCTAAACCACTTGAACTGAGGCATTTAGGGCAGAATAACCTGCTCGTCAAAGGGATTTGCGAAGTAAGTTCTAGTCGATGGGGCCCAGGTGTCTCGAAGACTGTTTTAAGAATGAAAACAGTCGCGGCTGAAAAAACAATCAGGACTAGAAACGACAGTAGAAGTCGCGTGGAAAAGGGTTCGTCAAGCATATAATACCCCTTCTTACAACCACTGCAGCCGCTCATTTAAAAGTTTATCGTGTTTAAACCTGGCCTCCTTTAAACGCCTGAAAGCCAGCGCCTTCACTCTGCTCCAGTAACGGGTTTCTCCGAGAAATATATGAAAGGATAGCATTCGGGTACATGCGAGTCCCAAACGTAGTGTGGGGCCCAGGCCCAGCCCCCAGAGTCCTGCGCCGGAGGCGCTTCCTTATACTGGTTGAAGCGGAAGAAGTTCATACGCCAAGTGTCTCCATCCCTAGGGGGCAGCGGCCGGTTGTCAGGCATGGCTAGCACCCTCATCCCCTCCCAGGGGAGGGCTATCTCAACCGTCCACCCCCGGTCCCGGTCATGATTATTATTAAGAGTACCGTCGACGTGAACAGCGCTTTTAAGGCCGGGGAAATCCCAGTTCCAGAAGCCTATCCTAAGTCCCCGGGGATGGTTTTTTAAACCGACTCCGGGGAAAAGCCTTACTCCGGGGAGTTCTCTTCGAAACTCGGAGAGCCTGCTGTAACCAGCCTTCTCGTAAGCATCCTCCCATATGAAGAGAACCTCGTAGACAGTTCCAAGCGCGTTTATCTCAAACTCGTAGTAGGCGTCTCTACCAGCGATGAAGAGCTCCACGTCATTATCCTCGTAAATCGGGGAGTCGCGCTCGGTCAGGGTGGCGACTACAAGGGGCTCCTCCACCCAGAAGCCTACGTACAGGTTATCATCGTCCCATAGTACTGCTACATACGTGTCGTAGAGGGCCGGCCGGCCGCTAACAAGATCTACGAAGCGCGGTGAGCGGGGTGCTATTCGCCAGCAAGCCTCGTCTAAAAGTCCGTCAATCCGGATCGGCTCGTTGACGCGGTAGGCTATATAGCTAGGTATTTTCTCCTCGGGGCAGGGGAAGGGTGACGGCTTCTCCATGCGCATAAGCTTCACCATGATTTGCTGGCTCCAGCTATACATAAGGATTTAGCTATGTCTGCCTTAATGCCTAAATATTCCTCTGCGCTTTAAGCTAAGCAGTGTTGCGAAAAACGGATGCTCTGGAAAACGAGTTTTTGACGGCTGGTCTGCCGGATAGGGTTCGACGCCTAGAGGAGGACGGACTTTTCGAAGAAGCAGTAACCACAATAAACCAGATCCTGGGTGAGGGGAGGCGGCTTCCAGGGCTTCTGAAATCCAGACTGGAATGGGAATTGGAAAGAATTCGGAGGGTCAAGTGGGATTATTCACTTTCCGAAGAAGAGGCTTTCGTTTCTCTTAGGGAGCGGATTCCGGATTTGACTAGGGATGAATTCAACGAATGGGTTAAGAAAGGGTTCATAGACCACATTAGGATGGAGGGGGAGACAAGAATCTTCAGAAACTTTCTGCCTAATCTCGTTAGGGAAAGGATGGAGATTAGGAGTAGGCTGAGAGCAGTGGAAGATGCTGATAGGATTACGAGCATGCTGTTTGAACACTTGGACACCGTGATTCTTAGAGGAGGCTCCGACGCCAGATATTTTGAGCCGGTATGGAACAGAGTTTCGATGGTGTTGAGAGTTAAGCCTGACGTTGTTCCTAACGGTGAAACTGTAAGGGTCTGGATGCCTTTTCCTCAAAGGAGCCTGTTGCAACCGGTTGTCAGGCTCGTGTCAACAGTCCCAGAGAAGCATGTTATAGCTCCAGAGGATGCTCCACAGAGAACAATATATTTCGAGAAAAAGTCTGCCAGGGGCGAGGGGCTTGAATTCAGCGTTGAATACGAGTATGCGGTTAACGCAGCTTATGTCGAGGTAAAACCCGAGAAGATAGGTCCATACGTTGAGGACGAGTCCTACAGAAAATACACTTCTGAGGCTCCGCCCCATATAGTTTTCACCCCGTATCTGAGAAGGCTTGCAGACGAGCTTGTCTCCGGGGAGTCAAACCCGTATCTTAAGGCTTGGTGCATATACGGGTGGATAACTGAAAACGTTAGTTACGCCCTAGTGCCGGAATACTCGACGATGGAATGCATCAGCGATTATGCTGCGAGAAACCTTAGAGGGGACTGCGGGGTTCAAGCCTTGCTATTCATAACTCTCTGCAGGATAAGCGGGGTTCCAGCCAGGTGGCAGTCAGGATGGTATCTTAATCCGGTTAAGCCAAGCCCGCATGATTGGGCCCAGTTCTACGTAGAACCCTACGGGTGGCTTTACGCAGACCCGTCGTTCGGAGGCCATTTTAGAACCATCGAGAAATACCGTAGGTTCTATTTTGGGAATATCGACCACTATAGGCTTGTGGCTAACACGGATATCTCCCCCAACTTTATTCCTCCCAAAGCTCATTTCAGGTCGGATACTGTGGATAATCAGCGCGGAGAGGTTGAGTGGAGAGGAGGAAACCTTTACTATGATGCATGGACTTATGAGTTGAGGGTTCTCTCCCATGAGAAGGCAAAACCCCATTTAAATCCTCACGGTGAAAGACGTTTACAAAACCGTATGCCTAACTATTCTTAATGCTGGCTAATGGCTGAGCTCGTTAACTGTAAGCCTATATACACCTACTAGGGGCTTCGGGGTCGAAATATGAGGGTCATGTTCCTGGGGACAGGCGCGGCCGAGGGGTGGCCGGCGGTGTTTTGCCAGTGTGCGAATTGCAGGAGGGCAAGAAATGCTGATGGTAGAAACGTGAGGACAAGGTCTTCAACGCTGGTAAACAATGATTTGAAGATCGACTTCCCGCCGGACACGTATCATCATGTCCTTAAGCATGGGATTGAGCTGGCTGATGTTAAGAATCTTCTCGTCACCCATACTCATCAGGACCATTTCTATTTTGAAGAGTTCTGCATGAGGTCAAAGCCCTTCGCGAAGCTTTTGAACGAGGAGGTTCTTCATGTCTACGGGAATACTGCTGTCTACAGTAAGATTCGGGAATTAGACTCTTCGACGAACGGGAGGTTGAAGGGTGTGGTGGAGGCTCATGTTGTTGAACCGTTTAAAGAGTTCAAAGCTGGAGGATACTTAGTTACCCCGTTGCTCGCAGACCATTCGGAAACGGAGCAATGCTTAATCTACGTAGTATCGGATTGGAAAACAACTGTTTTACACGGGCATGATTCAGGATGGTTTCCAGAGGAGACATGGAGGCATCTTGAGAATTTTAAGCTGGATCTAGTGATACTGGATTGCACGCATGGCCCCTTGCCTCAAGTCAAGTACCACATGGGCATCGACGGTGTATTAAGGGTTAAAGACGAGATGGTGAGGAGGGGGATTGCGAATGGTGAAACAGTGTTTGTCGCCACGCATTTTTCACACAACGGCGGCTTGCTGCATGAAGAACTGGTCGAGAGGCTAAAGCCCAAAAACGTTGAAGTTGCTTACGACGGGCTTACGGTAGAGCTGTGATCAGAAGATTTTGGAGGCAAGCCCGTTTTTACTAGTATCCGAAGGTTTTAATCCTGGAAATCCAGGTAGGCTAATCTCCGGCTGCTTTATAACCCCTTGTTATGTGGAGTATTCTGGCTCCGCTTTTTCTTAAATATGATGCTATAAACCTTCTATGGCAGTATTTTGGATCCGTTTCCAGACACATTATGCATGTCCTTCCATGCCTTGCCAGTTCCAGAAGCCTCCTAATCCCCTCTTTAAAAACCTTGGTCTCCATGTGTTTCTCATAGCCTCCTCGACGGTAGCCTCCAAGCTCTTCTCCAAGCCACAAGTATCCAATGCCTTCTTTGGGAAGCCATTTCTCCAGGCTTTCTCGGCGAAAATGCTCAAGCCTAGAGGTTGGGAACCTGCGGACATCCACCAGCAGGTTGATCTTATGCTTCTTCAATAGGCTTAAGAAAGAGTCTTTTGAAAGGCCTCCATGCCCTATTGTCCATACGCTTAACCTGCGCTTATCCTCGTTCAAGCTACTCATCTGCAGCCACACTCGGGGTGTTAGGCTGATATTCGCCTGCCAACCCGCTTTTAATCATGCTTCTCATTAAAACCCTTTGATACGCTATTATTGAATGTATCGCGTCGTACAGCTCGTTGTCGGAATATTTTCTCCTTGCCAGGTTTAGTTCAATAGCTTTTCTCGCAACGTTTCGCGCCACTTCAACATAAGCCATATAATCATCCATTGTCGGCAGTATGCTGCTCTCGCTCAAACCCTTGCTTTCAGCGTAACGGGCTAGTGACCTAGCGCCCTCTATGCAAAGCTGATTAGTTATTGCTCTAGATCTTACTGTTAAAACTCCTCTGAACACCGAGGGGAAGGCTAAACTGTTGTTAACCTGGTTTGGAAAGTCGCTCCTGCCTGTAGCAACGATTCTAGCGCCTCCAGCCTTAGCATCCTCAGGCCATATTTCGGGGAGAGGGTTTGCCAGTGCGAAGACTATCGGGTCTCCAGCCATCTTACTTACCCATTCTTTCTTAACTGTACCTGGCTTCGGCACTGACAGCGCGATTAAGACGTCCGAATCCTTCACAGCGTCCTCAGCACTCCCTTCCCTATTCTCAAAATTTGTCCTTCTAGCTAACTCTGCCTTCCAAGGGTTTAATATTGATAGTTTTTCCATATCGGGTCTTGAAGAGCTTAAAATCCCTTTGCTGTCAACAATCAGCATGTTTCTTCCACTCACCCCTGCCTCCATCAACAGCCTTGCAGTAGCCATTCCTGCAGCTCCAGAGCCTATTATCGTGATCTTAGCCTCCTCCAGCCTTTTCCCAACGATTTTAAGCGCGTTGATTAACGCTGCCAAAACCACTAGCGAGGTGCCCTGTTGATCATCGTGCCAAACAGGTATCTCCAGAGATTTTTGAAGGGTTTCAAGTATCTGGAAGCATTTCGGGCTTTCAATGTCCTCAAGGTTTATTCCGCCAAAAGATGGTGAAAGCAGCCTAACTATCTCTATTATCTTATCCGCATCTTGCGTCGCTAAGGCTATTGGAACAGCGTCGACGCCTCCCAGAAACTTGAAGAGGAGGCATTTTCCCTCAATAACCGGATAGCCAGCGTAGGGCCCAATGTTCCCAAGGCCAAGAACCCTGCTGCCGTCACTAACCACGGCGACCAGGTTCCATCTGGATGTTAATTCGAACGAAAGGTCTTTATCGGAGGATATAAGTCTGCATGGAGAGGCAACTCCCGGAGTATACCATATGGAGAAGTCTTCAAAGTTTTTAATAGGTACCTTTGGAATAACTTGGATCTTGCCACCATACTTCCTGTGAAGCTCAACAGCTCTGTCTTCAATCATGATGGTTGAAACATAGTCACGATAGTAATATTAATGCTTTTGGTTGCTATTGTTTTCTTCAACGGAAAACTGGGTAACTGTTATAAAAGCGTTTAAACAGCTGATACGTCGGATTGGGTGAAGTTAGAACTATTTGAATTCTTACAGCTGGGGAGCGATGATTTTGCAGACTTCAGGATAACAGGGGTGAAGTCAACATTCATCTCATTGAAAAAAGGGTTGTAAGTGTCTTACAATAGAGCATCGACGATAGCGCGCGCAGCTATAAGCATGGTTGCTAGTAAACATCATATCCCTTCGAGATCAACGCGTATATTGCTTCATATTTCTCGTACAGCTTTAAATAGGTGGAATGATTCCCAGCATTAGGTACGTATATTCTTCTTGTTTTCACTGCCGATTCAACAGCCTTTTTCACACTCGCATACTGACCCGTGCCGATTCCCGCAAGCAGGGCTGCTCCCATAGCGGCTGCATCCTCAACCTCAGGAATCCTTATTCTCCTACCGGTTGCGTCTGCCTTAAGCTGGTTCCAGAAATCGCTCCTCGTCTCTCCGCCGACCATGCTTATATCAACTATATGAAGGCCGAGCTCCTCTAGGAGCTCGAGCATGACGATGTAATGGTAGGCAACCCCCTCTAATATGGCTCTAACAAAATGTCCTTTAGAGTGGAAGAGGCTGATGCCGAAGAATACGGCGCGGGCTCTACCGTCAACCCTCGGCGGGAAAGAACCGGCTAAATAGGGATAGAACATTAGGCCGTCCGCACCAGGGTTTGTTTCAGAAGCGGTGTTGAGCAGCAGATCATATGGGTCCCTACCGGTTCTCTCAGCCTCAGCCCTCTCCTTCTCTCCGAAAACATCCTTGAACCAGCGTAGAGCACCACCCGTCGTTGAGATTGCTGCCTCATACTCCCACATATCAGGCATCACGTGACAGCAGCAGCTAATCCTCCCCTTCAAATCAGGGCGCGGCTCGCTCAAAGGTGCTTCGAAGGCAGACCCCGTCCCAGTACCTACGTTTACATCCCCCTCCTGAATAACTCCTGCCCCAAGACATTCGCAGGGTCTGTCTCCTCCACCGTTCACAACCGGTAGGCCTCTCGGGAGAGACGTTTCATCTGAGGCCTTAGAAGATACTTCTCCTACGACAACGCTGGATTCCAAGGGTGTGGGAAGCTTATCTAAAGGTATGCCGAGGGCTGAGCATATTTCGGCTGACCATTTTTTCCTCCTAATGTCGAAAAGCATTGTTCTCGAGGCCATGGAGTAATCAATTACTTTCTCCCCGGTCAGCTTGTAAATTATGAAATCCTTCGCTGAAAGGAAGACTTTAGTCTTAGAAAAGACGCTTGGATTGTTTTCCTTAAGCCATAGAATCTTGGATGCTGAGAAAACAGGGTTTATCCCTACGCCTGTTATACGTAGAACATCCCGCTGGTCAAGCAGTCTCCTCATCCTCTCCGTCTGGGGGCCGGTCCTTCCGTCGAGCCATATTATACCATTGTACAGTACTTCCCCATCGTTCCCAATCGGCACTACAACTTCTCTCTGAGAGTCAACAGCCAGACCGACTATCTCCTCGCCTCTTACACCTCCTTTCTTAAGGCTTTCCAATATGGTTTCGACAGCTGCTCTCCACCATTCTAGAGGGTTCTGCTCCGCCCACCTTGGCTCAGGCTGAATAATCGGGTATTCTCTGGAAGCGGAAGCAACTGTCTTGCCGTCTAGAGTGAAGACGACAGTCTTACAGGATGAAGTGCCAAGGTCAACTCCAACGATGTATGGAGCTTTGTTCACGAGGTTTTCTGTGCTAAGCTTAAATTTATACCTTCTTTACCCACGGGTTTTTGAAGCTTGGGGTTAACGACTATGATGATTTATAAAGCCTTCAGCCACCTTTTGAGGCCTTTGACACAGAGGGTTTAAAAATCGACTTGAACGCTATGCTGCTTGTGTTAAGCCGAACCCATTATTCTCTTCTTCTCCTTAACCCATAGCATTAGAATCCAATGGACGTATTCAACCGCTCTATCTATCGTGCTTTCCGGAATCCCTGGCGATGTTGGCTCCGTAACAAGTGTAACCCTGTAGTATTCCTCGGCCGGGGTCTTGGTTAAAACCAAGCTATTCTTCGTCCCGTTCCTGCTCCCCACCGGTCCCACATAATAGTTGAATCTTACGGTTTTCGTAAGCACGCCTTTAGAATCCGCTACTTCCGGAACATCCTCAACGTTCTCGATTCTCTCCTTATAGCCTGTTCTCAACTGGTTTAAGTGGTCGATGAGGAAGCCTGTGAAGAAGTCCTTCTCGTTAGCGAGTATTTTCACAGGCATGCTGACGCTTCTCGCCTGGTAAACCCTGAATATTTTCTCCTTCCGCTCCTTCCGCTGTTCCTCCGTTCTCCTGACCCTCTTCACCATCGAGGGCGTGTACGTGCGGATAGCTAGGGCTGCAGGTCTTGCAGCCGAGAATACTGAGACGGCTACTGCGAAAACAAATCCCAGCGCGCTCCACCACCATTCCAGTTTCTCTCTAACCATGAGGTTTTCTAAAAGGTTCTGCCCTATGAAAACCATGGTTCTGTAGAAGCCTAATCCCGTTAAGTATCCGATGCTTCCTCCAACCATCCCCATTATTATTGCTTCAGCCACGAACATTAATCCTATGTGCGTCGGGTTTAACCCGAGTGTTGAAAGAGTCTTTATTTCTCTTTCACGCTCGTAGACACTGTTGACCATAACCATGCCTATGCTTAAGACAACCATCACTAGTGGAATCAGCAGCTCCGCAGCCCCGCCGAACTCTATGTATGAACCAATATAGTAGTAGTTCACTACGCCTTTAGATGAGACGAAGACGTCGTAGTTGAAGAAGAAAATAATGCTTCTGACAACTGCTCCCGCGTCTTCCGAGTCTCTCAGCCTGAAAAGTATCTCGGAAGGGACGACGAGCTGGGGGGCGTTCGCACCGTAGAGACTGTTAATCTTCTCCTGAATTCTCTTCGCAGTCTCAAGGTTAATCACTATTATCTCTGAACCGTTACACCTTCTCACTGAACCGTCTTGAAGGAGACGCGCGGGGCCGAGAGGGCTTCCGTCAACATCCGTTAGCCTCTCATACTCCTCGTCCCTGATGAAGCCCTTGATCACGATGGTTTCCATTATCGTGGTGCCCGGTATCTCTAACGTGGCATTGCTGCCTACTTTTAAGCCTAGCCTGTTTAGCGTTCCGAATCCTAAGATTGCTTCACCATACGCTTCGTCGCTTAAATAACTGCCTTCAACCATCTCGTCGAGCATCGTGTAGACGGTTTCGTTTCCTGGCGATATGGCGAGCACACCGTGAATAGGGTAGCTGTTGCCGGTGGCCGGGTTTATGATTCTGGCAACCGGGTCGTACCGCGGAACGTTTTTCATCCTTGGCGCCACATTAATCGCGGGCACTATCTTCAGGAGGACTTGAGCGTCCCCTGCTCCCAGAGGGGAGAAGACCAGTGATGAGCTGTTAACCATGCGCTTTATGAGGAAACCGTCTGAAGACGGAGTTCCCTCCACTCTTTTAGAGATTATTCCGAAGGCTGTTCCGAAGGTAGTTAGCGCGGTGAACGCTAAAATAAGCATGCATATTGAAAATATTGTGAAGAAGCCACGTATCTTTTTGCGTTTTATCTGGCGCTTACTCATTGAGAATATTACTGAGATGGCGCTCCTCCATTGAACCTCCCCCTCAATATTCCTCTCCTTCCAGATGCGCGGAATGCCGAAGACAATAGTAGAGGTTATGATGAAGGAGACGGCTGCCGTCCAGGAGAAGAGGGGAAGGTTTTCATCGATTACAACGTGAGTACCCGGGTTTATAAAGTACATGGTTCCCAGTAATGCTACGTAGATGACGGCTAGTGAAACAATTTTTAGCATGGTTTTTTCAAAGAAGAAGAATGCGAGAACAGTGCTGAATACCACGATCACTGCGGAGAGGTAAACCGCGTTAGTCTTTCCAACCAGATACTTGTTTTCTATCATCGTGGCTACGAAATTTATTTCCCCAAGTATTTCTCGGAGTGTAAACCATGTTTTTTCAAAATCTTCCTCTGTTTGCGCGTTTGACAGCAGAGTGTTGGCCTCCACCAGTTTCTGGTTTGCATGCTCCAGTGTGCGCCTCTCCTCGAAAACCGTGAACCCGATTTCCTGCGCCTCGTCAACCTTTGAAGAAACCCCTACTAGGGCTGATTTCACATACTCTAAGCCCCTTCTTAGACTATACTCTGAAATTTTAACGGATGCGTAACCTCTCTGCGGCATGATGAAGGGTTGCGTCCCGTTCATAATGTAGAAAATTTCTGATACTCGCTCGCGTTCTCGCAGTACGAGCGAGACGCTGACCTCAAGGTCGAAAGGTGTCTCAGACGGGACCGGGATCATTTTCCTGTCCAGCCCCAGGTAGAAAACGTCTATCGCGTCTCCGTAGTCAGTGATTAACGAGAAATTAAAACCTTTCTGTTTCACTATGACTTTTATTATCATGTTGCCCTCTTGAAGGCTTGATGCTTGAACAATATATGGAACGCTTTCCAATTCCACTAGTGCACCGGGAACCAGTGAAAGGTTCACTTCAATACCGCCGGTTTCCCCGACACGAATCTCTTTTTTAACTGGCACGAAGTCCATCCTCTTCTCCTTAAGATTCCCCTTGTAGGCGTAAACCCAATAGGTCCTCCCGGGTTTTACAATTTCCTCTGGAACATTATACTCTCCATCCATGTTCGTTAAGAAAATGCTTTGCCCTACCTCCGGCCTTCTGGGGTTCTTTAAATCCAGAATTATTAAAGTAGCGTTGGGAATTGCTTCGCCAGTTAAAGCGTTCAGAACTTTTACGCGCATTGAGACCGCAGGTGAGGCTGCGGCATCGATTACCATGCCTGTTTGGAAGAACGCCTGTTTCCCATGTATATTATGCCAACCCGTAAAACTGGTTTCGAGAGGCAGCGCTAGGAGAGTTAATGCTAATACTGGAATAGTCAAAATCGTTTTACTGTTTCCCCAGTATTTCATGTTGCTGGGGGTAGATGGAAAAACCTTGTTATAAATTTTGTTGAAAAGCGTGTCCCGAATGCCCTGAACAGACCCAGTGCCCCTGAGACTAGCTAAAAACGCTCTAAAAAACGTTTTTCTATCAGGCTTATCTCAAATGCGATCCTCCCCCGCGTTCCATAATAGTGTCAGCCGCGATTGGCAAGGACTTCGGGGCTGGAGGACTATAGTGATGGTTTCAGAAATGCTTCTCAGCAAAGAGGAGCAAGGCTTGGTAAAAATCGTTCTGAAGCCTTAATACGGGTCTTGCCGGCTGGATGTGTTAGCGCACGCTGGTTTTTTCAGAGGTCTTGGTTAAGTTTTTAAAGCATGCTTGAAAATGTTGCGTTATGAGGTTTAATTGGCCGGGCGACTTTAAAGGAGCTGTCTCGCTGACTTTCGACGATGGTTTGCATTCGCAACTGGATCTAGGCGTGCCTCTGCTCGAGGAGCTCGGCTTTAATGCAACGTTCTACGTAAACCCTAAGGAAGAGTATGGAGATTTTTTGAAAGCATGGAGGAAGATTGCTGACCTTGGTCATGAAATAGGTAATCACACAGTTACGCATCCTTGCTCATGCAACTTTTCAGGAGACCCTGGTTGCAGAGGGCTGGAGAACATGACTCTAGAGGATGTTCGCATGGACATACTTGAGGCCCATGACAGGATAAGAAGGGTTATACCTGGCGGTAGCCGGACCTTCGCATACCCGTGTTACCAAACCAGTGTAGGCAGGGGCTTGAATAAGCGGAGCTACGTGCCGGTTGTGGCTGAAATCTTCCTGGCTGCTAGGGCTTCCGGGGAAAAGGGGTATTCTAATTCACCTCTAGCCTGCGACCTACACGAGCTATGGTCATGGTCTGCCGACAGAATGCGGTGTGAAGAGATGATAGGCTTAACCGTTAAGACTGTTCACGAGAGTAGATGGGCCATATTCACGTTCCACGGTATTGACGAGGGGCACCTGCCTGTTTCCTACGAAGACCTCTCCGGGTTTTTAAGATTCCTGCATAAGCATCGCGACGAGATATGGGTTGCTCCTGTGGCGGAGGTTGCTGAGCATATAGTTGGCGAAAGAAAAAGGCTAAACCTAGAATTCTAGAGCCGTTAACACGTCTACTTCCAGAAGGATGGTGGTGCAGCCTCAGGCTCGCCTTCAACCTCTAAGGCAACCACGGTGTCTATTGGATCCGGCGCGCGTAACGGTAGTCCACGTATGAAAAGGCGGTCTTCCTTCTGCTCGAACCGTAGTTTTCTTCCGCTCGTCAGCATGTACGTCTTTAAAACCTTGTTCTTGATCCCGGCTACACACATTTCTCTTCCAGGCCAGAACATGACGTGCAGGTACACCCTGTTACCCTTCATGGTGACTTGACCAAGGTGAGGCTGTGGGAAGGGCGCGGCGCCAGCACCGTATACGGATTCCCCGTTTCGCCGCAGCCATCGTCCTACGGCTCTCATTCTGGCTGCCTGCTCCAGTGGAATAGTGCCGTCTGCCTTAGGGCCCACGTTTAAAAGGAAATTCCCGTTTCCGGAGACGCACTTAACCAGGTTTCGCACAAGCTGCATCGGTGATTTTAGATTCGGGTCGCCGGGATGATACCCCCACCAGAGGTCGTCTATAGTCATGCATGCTTCCCAAGGCCTTTTAGACCCTTCTATGCGTTGTTCAGGAGTGTCGAAATCCTCCGGCAGCCCTGACCGGTTGTTTATTATTATTTCTGGTTGAAGACTGCGAACCATCGCGTTAAGCTGCTCGGATTGCCAAGCATCCGGGCCGTGGGGCCACGCGCCGTCGTACCAAAGTATGTCTATCTTGCCATAATTGCTCATGAGCTCTCTAACCTGGGCGTGAACATAGTTCCGAAACTCTCTCCAGCCCTCCGGATTCTTCTCAGGCCCATCCCAGTATGCTGGCCAACGCCAGTCTAGCAGGGAATAGTAGAAGCCGATACGCATGCCGGCTTTACGACAGGCCTCCACATACTCCGCTACGAAATCTCTTTTCGCCGCTGTTTTAACGGAAGTAAAGTCTGAGACGCTGCTGTCCCACAGGCAGAAACCGTCGTGGTGCCTCGTGGTTAAAACCATGTATCTGGCGCCAGCCTCCTTAGCAAGCGCAACCCATTTTTCAGCATCAAACCTTTTAGGGTTGAATTTTTGAGCGAGACGCGCATACTCGTTCTTAGGTATTCTCTCACAGTACATGACCCATTCCCCGCGGGCAGGGATAGCGTAGAGCCCCCAGTGGATGAACATGCCGAACCTTGCTTCAAGCCACCAGTACATTCGTTTTTCAATTCCCCCCTTGTCTTCCCTACTTGAGGCCGACATTTCGACTCTCCTGTTTAATACCATCATTTAAGCATTTATCAACAGCTTTGTTTTCAGGAACCAGCTACAACTTTTTATAGTCTCGCGAGTTGAGGAAAAATATTATAGCTCCTCCTTAGAGGAGACTATGCGGGATGGATGTTCTAACGGTGGGCGAGGTGCTTGTTGAATTCGTAAGGAAAGGGAGGGATATGCCTCATTATGAGACTGGCGAATATGCTGGCCCTTTTCCAAGCGGTGCTCCTGCAATCTTCATAGACACTGCCTCCAGGCTGGGCTTGAAATCAGCCATAATCGGCGCTGTTGGGAACGATGATTTCGGGAGTCTTTTAAGGAAAAGGCTGGCTGCTGATAATGTTGACACTACGCATGTTTTTACCCGTGAAGAATACACTACTGGAATAGCCTTCGTAACATACTTCTCAGACGGTAGTAGAAGATTCGTGTTTCACTTAAAGCATTCCGCAGCCTCCAGGATCAGGCCGGATGATGTAGACGAGGATTTTGTGAAAATGTTCAAGGTTCTGCACATCATGGGTTCCACGCTCTCCATAGGGGAGGAAATCAGGGAATCCTGCTACAGGGCTGTTGAAATAGCGAACAGGACGGGTATAATGGTTACTTACGATCCGAACCTTAGGGCTGAGTTGATAGAGCCCCGCATGATAAGTAAACTATCGAAAAAAGTTTTGGAAGCTGCTGAAATCGTGATGACTTCTAAGGCTGAGCTGTTCGACTTAACTGGAAAGAGAAATATAGAGGAGGCTTCGAAGGAAATATTCAAGTATGGAGTGAAACTTTTAATAGTGAAAATCGGCGAGAAGGGCTCCGTGGGTATAAGTGAGCAGGAGACTGTTTTCGAGCCCGCCTACATGGTTCCAGAGGTCGACCCCACCGGGGCCGGGGATGCTTTCGATGCTGCAGCAGTATACGGCTATTTGAAGAAACGGGGGCTTAGAGGACTTCTTGATTTCGCCAATGCTGCTGGCGCGTTGAAGGTTACTAGAATGGGGCCGATGGGTGTTCCAGAAGGCCTCTCAGAGATTGAGCACCTCGTGAAAACAGGTAGGAAAAGGTGGGTTGAAAACGTTTTTCAGGATTAGGGGTTCGACCCCAGAATATAGCTGTGATTTTAAAACCCTCTTCTTAGGCTTCAGCTATCACACGGGTTTGCAGACAATTCTCTGCATGTTTAGCGAAATTCGGAACGTAGGTTTTTAAAGCAGAAGGCTTTTCCCCCAAGAGATGATAATCAGGAAGCTTGTAGTCGGCGTGTTGCAAACCAACTGTTACCTGCTTGTTTGCCCGGAAACACGGCAGGCTATCGTAATAGACCCCGGGTTTACTCGCGAGGCTGAGCTTCAGGTTATTATGGGTGAAGCAGAGAAATATGGTGCAGACATTAAGTATATTGTCAATACGCATTGGCATCCTGACCACACTTCGGGGGATGAATGGTTGAAGAGGGCGACTGGCGCGCCAGTCTTAATCCACGAATATGATGCTCCCATGTTGACTGACGCTCGGGGATTTCAGGTTCTGTTCGGCATCCGGCATGAACCAGTTACGCCGGACGCTACTTTAACTGATGGAAGCATGATAGTTTTCGGAAAGATTAGCCTTAGGGTTGTTCATACTCCTGGTCATACAAGGGGAAGCATATCTTTGCTCAACCGCCTCACCGTTTTCACTGGGGATACGTTTTTCGCAGGCTCTGTCGGAAGAACCGACCTGCCAGGGGGCTCATTCAAGGAGCTTATGGATTCCATTGGGAGGAGGCTTATGGTTCTTCCCGGTGAGACTAAGATTTATCCGGGTCACGGCCCATCCTCAACGATTGCAAGGGAGAGGAGCACGAATCCTTTTCTGACAACAATACAATAGACTATTTAAAACAAAAAGGCGTTTTGTGAAAAACATTTTACAAGGGTTACATCCACCATCTTTCGAGAGCTTCAAGCAGATCGTTCTCCTCTATCTTTATCGTTCTATTGTCGATCTTTTTCACGCCAGTTCTTTTAGACAGTGTTTCGGCAGAACTCTTGTTTTCTTCAGTGAACTCAACCACCAGTTCAACCGGCTTTTCTACTTTGAAGGGCGGTATGATGCTTGTTTTCAACATAGCCTTTTTCACACCCTCTTTAATCATCATCCTCGCCTTAACCGGTGTTACGCTTACCGCCGCCCCATGGCTCAACCCCTCCTTTACGGCTACTGTTTCCAACCCGGGTATTAATGCCTCCGCCTCCAGACATGCCGCCTTATCCCCTGTGACTAAAACAAGTGGAACGTCAAAATATCCTGCTACGGCTGCAACTATAGCTATCTCGCCTGCTTTAACACCGTTTATCCAAACGTTTTGAATAGCAGTATGGCTCTCGGTGTGGCTCAGGTGCGCCTTCTCCACGCCGGCCATAGCGTGCTGCCCGATCATGAAGGCTGCTTCGAAACTCTCTTCTAAACCCCATGGCAGTAGGAGGGGCCGGCCTGCGAGAAGCTTAGCCTCAGGGTTTAACTCCTCTATGTTTACTCCACCCCACCCGTGGCCGTCGACTACAAGCACTTCTTTCGCTCCCTGTTCTAACGCGCCTTCGACAGCAGCATTAACCTCCTGGGTTAAGAGTTTTCGCGAGAGATCATACCACCTGCCCTTCGGGCTCACGTGCTCATCGAAGCTGAAAACCCCTGCAACTCCCTCAAGATCCGTCATTATCCATATCTTCATCTCGTTCTTCACCCTGTAGTGAACATTCGAGAGTAGTAATTAATTTTTGCCGAAACGGTTCCATTTCTAAGTTAACTGGCATCAGGAGATTTCGTTCAGCCATTTCGCCATGAATTCATATGATTTTCTCCCGCTTATCTCATGTCTCCCCTCGAAAAAGTCTGCGTCAAGCCTGTCCTCAGCCTTAAGCAGGGCGTAGGCTCTACGTGTTTGCTCATAAGCGTATTTCGCAGCCTCCAACGGGAATATTGGATCTTTAGAACCGCTTTCCACTAGCAGGGGCCTTGGCGCGATTAGAGCCGCCACATCATACATCTCGCCGTATATAAGTATTCCCGGAACATAATTGTCTATGCAGTGGTCCACCGCCAGTATGCTGCTTCTGAAAGTATTTAGGTAGCCGCTTATCACTACAACTTTAATTCTATCGTCCAGTGCTGTCGTGAAAAGCGTCGTGGTTCCGCCTCCGGATATTCCCATCATGCCTATTTTTGAATGGTCAACATCTCCTCTAGTCAAAGCATAATCCACCACTCTAATAGCGTCCCATACTCTCCGACCTATGGCTGTGGTCCCCATCATTAAAGCCCACAGGGAGAGTGGTTTACATGAGCTCTGCTCGCTCCCCCGGGTAATGTCCTCCCTAGTTCTGCGTTCTCCGAAACCACTCTGCTCCGGCACTATTACGAGCAGCCCGCGTTTCACCAGTTCCAGTGCGAAATCCTTCTGATAGCCTCTGGACGTGGGGTCGACACGGTCGGTCCCATCCTCCCAAATACCCACTAGGTCATCCTTACCGTAGCCGTGGCCATGCATAGCCACCACGGCGGGAAGAGGCTCTTCACACTCCTCCGGGACCAAGACGTATACCGGGATTGCGGTGTAAGGGTCGCTTCTCAGGATTACTTTTTCCCTAAAGTAGCCGGGGTACTTCTTCCTATAAACTGTTTCAGGAGAAATATCGGTGTATTCGAAGAAATCAAGGCCGATGAGCTCAGTAAGCTTTCTTCTAAAACCCTGACGCCAAGACTTCCACTCTGAAAGATCTCTGGCATTGAAGGAGAAAACCCTCATATCCTTCTCATACTTTTCTAAAAATATGTTTAAAGGGTCGTAGTTGGTCTCCATGCTTTTTCAAAGGCTTCAGCCTGTTTATAAAAATAATGGTGGATGGGGAAAGACTCGGGTCAAGTATTTTTCTCTACTTGAGAATGTCCCAAATAGGCTTCGAATGCTCTTCCCCGCCCAGGATGATGGGTGTTACACCAGTTATTTCGCAGAAGTATTTGAGTTCTTGAACACGGTCTCCAGCGACAGCGTGAATATGGTTGGCCGGGAACATTTCGACGAATTCTTCATACGAGCATTTCAACCTAGCATGTACGTGAGGCCAAGTGGGATCGGTTTCCGCGTTAATCCTCCGTCTTGTTTCCTCGTCGAGCTCTATGCTTTCACCCTTAACTATGATCATGTAGATCTTGTCGTTGAATAAGCCTAGTCTGGCGAATGTCAGCTCTCCTGGACCGGCGTCGAACGAGACGGATGCTCCTCCTGCTTTAAAGTAGAGTTCTAACGCGGGGTGAAGCGTAACCTTTCTCAGATTATCCCTAGGGTTGAAGCTTCTTGAAGCATACCAGCTTGCATGATTACCGGAGTTGCAGAAGTCCCACACGTTTAAGTCAGGGTGGTATAGTCGAACATCCATAAAGAGAACAGGCAGCCCGCCGCTGACATACTTCAGTATCTGCATTGTTAATGCAGCAAAAGAATCGGCCTCAGTGGCGCAGACAGTCGGCTCCTTCAAACCGTTCCAGTCATACGGATCGTTAAGCAACATTTCGGCGACGTCGGGAATAACCACGTGCTCAGAAAGCTCCCTCTGACCCTTTATTCCGCAGAAGTCGAAACCCATCTCCTCGTTTATCCTTCTGACTGCAAGGTACATTCTTATCTGCTTACCGAGTGTTTCTCTCGTAAGCATTTTTCCGTCATACTTTATTTCCCCTATCGTCTCCTCAACCCATTTCAAGCCTTTTTCAACCTCCTGATCATCAATCTCCTTCATTTTCTCAACCAGAAGCAACTGGTCAACCTGGCTTACAGTGGTTCCGAAATACCTCTGTATGGGGACGAGGTGGAAATAGCCCGTCTCCATTCCCATAGAATGTCCACCGTACATGCCATAAACCTCGTTCCTAATGTTTGTCGCGGCTATTGCCGCCATAACCCATTTTTTCACCTTCCCCTTCACCACCGGATCATCAGGATCGCCGACAATCCTATGCGTCCTGAAGCCAGCCTGCCTCAAAGCACCATCCGTAGCGAGTAGGCCGACGTTGCCAGGATACTTGCCCTCGTTGTTCGAGAGGTTGAGTATCGGCTTATCCTTCCCCAAGGTGTTAACAAAAGGCCAAACTAGGTATGGGAAATTCCAGACGTTGTAAACGAGGATTACTTGTCTAACTCCCTTGCTCATAAATTCCTCTCCAACCCTCCTGGCTGAGTTTATCGAGTTTACGAGTTCCGATGAAACCACTGTCTCCGGGGAACCGCCATCTGAAAACTTTATCGAGTCCCTGATGAACCTTGCCCAGTTTTCAACAGCCCTGTAGCATTTCTCATAATAATTCGGATAAACATGTTTCCTCTCGTCAAGAAGCATTGTTAAACCTATTTTAGTGCTCTTCATTCCTCATCGTATAGATTCACGTTTTCTGCTTCTATTAACTTTTTCTACTTGGAAAGCGGCTGCGGCAAGCGGTTAGACAATAGGCTTGCCTTAAGCCTGTTTCAAAATGTTCTTTAAAAAATCCTCTTCGAACAGCTTAAGCCTCAACGGCAGTGGCTCCCGCCATCCTTTTTTGAAGGCAAAGCCCGCAGTAATCCATAGCTCACCTGGGCGACGCTCAAACAAATACGGGTAGCTTAACTGTCCACCTCTCTGCCTTGCAATAACAACCGGCTTAGTCCAGTTTTCACCATCATCCTCGGAGAAAGCTATTGAAAGCTCCTCCCTGTGCCAAGACACGGGTCTTTCTGAAGCCGGTCCTGGTTTAGCCTTCTCCCATACTCTTCCCTCAGGGTTTAAACGGTTCCATACGAGGACTAGACGGTTACTCTTTAACTTCAGTAGGTATCCTGGAGAATTGCTGGCGTCTATCCGGCTGGGCTTAATGATCCGCCAGTATTCTCCCCCGTCCTCTGAGAAAGCCTGCCAGAAGCGGTCGAGAGTTGTCCTTATAAGCATGAGTAGGCGTCCGTCGCTCAATTCCGCTACAGTAGGCTCCATTGCTCCATCATGGTGTCCTCGTCCACCTAGGTCGATGAAATTGCTCCTCCTCCACGTTTCCCCCTCATCATCTGAAACCAGCGAGCAGGCTACAAGGCGGCCTGGGTTCCTAGTCAAATGCTCAACCGTGGCGACGATCCTTCCACTCCTGGTCTGTATGAAGCCGAAGAAATTAGCGTTGTAGCCTTCTAAAAGCCTTTGTCTGTCAACCCAAGTTTTCCCACCGTCCAGGCTTCGGGCTGCCCACAATTCCAGCCGGCAATCATCCTTTGGCTCACCCTTTTCATCATCCCAGCTGAACCTATAGGTTGTGAAATCCAAGTAGACGGTTACGAGAGTCTTGCTCTTCGTCCGCAAGATGTAGTATGAGCCGGGTTCCTCGCTTTTTATCCCCGGTAAGACGGATATTGGGGGAGACCAGCTTTCCCCGTCGTCCCTGCTTGTCTTGACACCCTCGCTATCTATAGTCATTAAAGCGTCTTCGTCAAGGATGAGGAAGGGGCCGTTTCTACTTGCTTCAAGCGGGCGGCAAAGTGGATGCACCCATCTCCCGTTTTCAAATGGGCTGCTCATCTGCGGTCAACCCTTTCTTGAAGCTTATTGCTTTTCTCGGACATATGGATAGGCATAGGCCGCAGTTGTCGCATTTCTCCTGGTCAAGTGTTGGGATACTCGCGGCGTTTTCAGTGATTAAAGCATTGTAGGGGCAGACCCTGATGCAGATGCCGCACTTGACACATTTCTCAACATCTATAAATACGTGGAAGCGTTTTCTTCTCTCAAGCTTCTCTAAAGGCACGATTTTATCAAGAGAAATCCCTGAGAAATCGGCTATGCTCTGAAACCCTTTGTTAACCATCCACTTCTCGATGCCGCCAAGTATTTCTGGAATAATCTTCAACCCGTTTATCATGATCGCTGTGCAGACCTGGACTGCTGAAGCGCCTACGAGAATAAACTGCACGGCGTCCCCCCACTTTGAGACCCCGCCGGAGCCTATTATGGGCACTCCCATTCTCTCCATCGCTATGTGCGCGGTCCAGCTGACGCTGATGGGTGTTTGCCAAGGCCCCCCGTAGCCTCCGAAGCCGCCCCAGGAGGCTGGCTGCATCGTCTCCAGGTCGACGATTAAGCCTTGAAACCTGGCTGTTGAAACAAGAGCGTTCACCCCTGAGGAAACCATGGTCTTAGCTAGTTCAACCGGGTTCGCACCCTGTGGTGTCAACTTGCCTATTACCGGGAGCGACGTGGCTCGCCTAACAGTCTTGATTACTTCTGAAACTTCCCCTGGTCTGGAGGATACGGCTCTCCCCATTAGCTCGCCCTTCTCTAAATGGGGGCATGAAAGGTTGAGCTCAACCATGTCTGCACCCGCTTCCTCAACAAGCCTAGCCAGCCTCTCCCATTCTTCAAATGTTCTGCCAGCGATGCTCGCTATTACAACACCCCTGTAAGCCCTGCTCCTGTTCTTGGCTTCCCTGATTTGCCGAAGCCAGAGTTCAGGCTTATACTCTGACATCAAGTCTATAGAGTAGAAAGAGTAAAACCTGTTTCTAAGAGCATCCTCCGGGTTTACCACGAGCATCCTCGGCTTCGGCTGAACCTGCTGGATTGCGTCGTACGTTATGGTTTTGGTAACGGCTCCCGCGGCACCGGCTCTTATGCACTTTAAAATGTGTTCTGAGGAAAGCGTGGATGGTCCTGAGGCAACAATCAGGGGATTCCTAAACTCTACGCCGGCTATGTTGACTGAAAGGTCTATTCCAGCCATTTCCCTACAATAGTCTCAGGCTTTTCAAAGCCTTCCTTATGGCTTCCTTCTCCTCACTCGGCACCGGCTGCAACGGTGGTCTAACGTACGATGTTTTCAATACTCCCATCATTACAAGAGCCTCTTTGAGACGCGCCCTGTAGTCTCTAACCGGCTGAGCGAAAACGGCTTCCTCCAAGGGTAGCAGTTCCTCCCATATTTCCCTGGCTTCAGCAAGCCTGCCTTTGGCAATTAAGTTAAACATTTCAACCTGCTGTTCTACGGCTATCGTCCCGAAGCCCAGTAGCCCGCCTTCCGCGCCAAGCACCAGCGACTCGTATATGAAGTTATCATTCCCAGTGAGGATCATTATCTTCCTATCGGCTTTCTTCAAAGTGTGAACAACGTTGACGAATTTCCTAGCGTCGAAAGAAGCCTCTTTAATCGCTATAACGCTCCTAATACTGGCTAGTCTTAACAGTGTTTCAGGCTTGAAGTCTACGCCGCCCAGGGCTGGCTGCAGTTGAAACAGTATCATTGGTAAACCAACCTTCTCAGATATCTCTGAGTGGTAGTTGTATACCACATGATTGTTCGGCTCGCCTACGAAGGCTGGATGCGGGAAAACAAGCAAACCGTCTGCACCCGCCTCCTTAGCCTGCAGGCCGAGCCTAACAGCCTCCATAGTGTTTCGAGCATGTAGCCCTGCGATTACAGGTATCCTCCCAGCTACGATCTTGGAGAAGAGTCTCAAAATACTGGCGCGTTCCTCAGGATAGAGATGGGGGCCCTCACCCGTGTCAACGTTGACAGCAACCCCTCCGATACCATGTTTAACCAGCCATTTTACGTAATCCTCCAGCTGCTCGTAGTCAACCTCGAAATCTGCTTTCATAGGAGTCAGGGTCGCCGGGATCAGACAGTATTTTCTCAAAGGCTTCTGAGCCTGCATCGTGCCCATCACGAGAGACGTGATGGCAGACTGTATTAAACATTTTCTAGTCATAATCGCGCGCTAGAGGCCCTCGCTAGGATCCTGACTTATAGGAGCAATAACTGAAAAAGTAGAAAAACAGAGGACAGTATGGTGGTGCGTAATGTTTAAAGGCATCTAGGCATAAAGACTAAATATCTTTTATACAAGTCTTATAGTGTGAGTATTCCCATGCTGCCTGGGTATCCTTCAGAGCTTCCCTCGCCACCCTATCTTTTATCAGTTAAGCACGCTACTCTGGAAAACCTGTTAAACGTATCCTACTGGCTGTGGAGGCTCAACCCTTCCTCAATACTCCCAGTGATTCTGAGCAGCGCCGTAGACGTTTTAAAGCAATCCATAGTCGTCGTCACCCTCATAGCAAGCCTAGCGCAGCTAGCGGCAGCAGGGGTTCTCAGGGTGATTGCAGAGTCAATCGGGTCTGGAAACGTTTCCAAGTTGGTTTCAACACTATCCCCGGTAGTGCCGGCAATCATAATCGCGGCTGCAGTATCCGTATTCGTCTTCCTCCTAGCGTCAATCTTGGCTGGCGGTTTTCTAAACTCTGCCGAATACGGTTCCTACCTCCGTCTTCTGCAAAAAGGCGGGCTATCAACAGAAGACGTTTTCGAAGAGATGAGGCTTAAGTGGGTTAAGATGGCTTGGACGGTACTGGTTGTTGAAACGGTGAAGATTCTTCCACTGCTAATTATCTTAGCCTTAATACTGTCGGATGCTTTAAAGCTGTTTTCCGCAGGCCCCGATTCCTCGACTGTCGTGAGCAGGGTGTTTCTATGGCTTGGTCTCGCGATACTCGCGTTAATCTTCACATTGGTCTTAACGGTTTTAACAGTCTACGCTTATCCTGCAGCCGCAGACGGTGCTTACGGTTTCAGCGCTGTGAGGAGAAGCATCGGGACATGCTTAAGGCTCCCCGCGGACACGGCGGCATACTGCATCCTAAGGGTCTTGTCCGCGGTGTCGATAACTGTTGCCGCGTTCCTAGCGGGCCTGCTAGGCGTCCAGCTCTCTTCAATCGCGACGGTGTTTCTAAGCTTCCTTGTAACACCTGTCTTCCACATATTCAAGACGATGCTTTTTCTAAAGGGGAAGCCTGAACCCTTCACCACCCCTCTTCCAGTCGGCCCCCCTGTTTCGAAAGATGTTTTCCAGCATGTTTTAAAAACTGGTTTAGAAAGGGTTAAGAAGGGTTTAAGCGAGCTCGCCGGCTTTCTGGCTGAGCCAAAGAACATGGTTTTCCACTTTTCCTCAGCAGTAGTCTTCTCCCTGGGCGTGGTCCTTGGAAAACAGTTATCCTCCTCAGGGATTAGGCAGATAGTCTACTCCCTAGGATACGTGCCGGGGGAGGTAAACACTCTTTTCGAATCAGCCTTCGGCCTGCCTTTCCTAGCCCTCGACATATCCTTCCATAACTGGCAGGTTTCACTCGCCACAGCCCTATCCGGAATCATATTCACAGCTCCGGTGCTCGCGACACTTGTTTTCAACGGGTTCATCCTTGGGGTGGCTGAAGACATTGTTCAAAACCTAGTAATGTTCCTGGCAGCAGTACTTCCACACGGCATAATAGAGCTTCCCGCCTTCCTGATCGCCGGCTCAGCCGGGTTAAGCTTGGGAGTAGAGTTTCTGAAGGCTTTAAGGAGGAAAAGCGTGGTTTCAGACCCTGGGTTCCACAGGGCTTTAAGAAGAACAGTCTACATTGTTCTAGGCCTAGTGCCCGTCTTCATCGTAGCAGGCTTGATAGAGACGTTCGTCACACCGTTTATAATGCGTCTCTACGGCTGGTTTTGAGCATCTCCGGCAAATATCCTCGGGAGCTCCAATTTCTCAACCTTATCAGAGCTGTAAAATCTTGGTTGTCTCCTTTCAAAACCCTATCCTTATACTCAGCTCTCCTAACCTCGGGCCTTTGTATATCTTTAGAGAAATACCAGGCGACAGATGTGGCAACTATGATTATTAACATGATGAAGCCAACATTGTCCCGCTTAAACATCCGAGCAATCTGTATGGTTTTCTAGAATTTAGCTTTATACAGTTTGAGCATGTCCAATGTGGAGTTATTATTGGTGACCAACTCTCGGATGTAAAAAGTGACACTTTTAGCATTCTTATGGATTTTAGTTGCCGAATTAATTATTCAGCGCGCGCACCTTTCTGGAGAACAGGTAATTGGGTTTCAGTTTCCCGGCTCTGGCGAGCTTTCGACAGAAACTATGGTGCATCCTGAGCTGGGGTTCAGGATTGAGGGATGGAACAAGCATGAAAGTTTTTCAGTTGAGGTCGTGGATGAAAAAAGTGATACCGGTAGAAGAAGCCGGAATATCCATAGTATATGTGAAGTTTAGCGCGCGCTATCAACTCAAATTTAGAACATCTGAATATGATGCAGGATCTCTTGGCTTCATCGTCTCGGAGTTGATTACGGTAAGCTTCGAGCTACGCTCGGAGACAGAGTTACGTAATCGATTGCTTTTTGACGCTGGGCTCTATATGGGTCTTGGTGTCAGCCTCATTTTTGGCGGTATCCATGAGGCATTAAAGATTGCAATGGAATCAAAGAGAAAGTGAATGGAATGGGAATGCACCCAGCACACGCGCTACAAAGGTAAGGATGGAAAAGAGGGTTATCCACACTGATCCATAATGCTGCTCTACTGCTGGCACTAAACGGTTCGCGGGAGGGTTTAGGTCTCCCCGTTTAGCCTCGCGTGTTCAAATCATTAATATCAGGGCTCCTAGGAAAACAAGTATTCCGGCTGCGGCGGTTTTGAGTGAAATCTCCTCGCCGAGTACAAGGTATGAAAGCACTATTATGAAGAGTATGCTTGTCCTGTCTATGGTTGCGACCTTGGAGGCGTCTGCCAGCTTTAAGGCGGCGAAGTAGAAAACCCATGAAAGCGCGCCGCTCACCCCGCTGAGTATTATGAAAAACATGTCTCTCTGCGTTAACTCTGCTACCTGCGAGGTTCTTCCGAGGAGGATTATTATTCCAATCATTGCCGCAGCCATTATTACTGCCCTGACTCCGGCAGCCACGGTTGAGTCAACAGTCTTCAAGCCTATTTTACCGAATATTGTTACGAGTGCTGCGAAGAAGGCTGAGAGGAATGCTAGTATGAGCCATGCTCCTACGCCATCTGGATTCATGAAGCTGTTTCGCCCTGAGCAATATATTAGCTTATAGTCCTCCTATGCTTAACATTATAGTAAGACTTAAATTTTCGAGAGTGGTTTCCTGAGCATGGCGTCTAGGAGGCTACTGGTGTTAACGCATTCAGCAGGCTTCAAACACGATTATCTTCCCATTGCCGTTAAAACCTTGAAGGAACTGGGCGAGCCAAACGGGTTCAACGTTTTCTCGACGGAAGACTGCTCGATCGTTAAGGAGAATTTTCTGAATGTTTTTTCGGCAGTGCTCTTCATGACAACCGGCGAGCTGCCCATGGATGAGGAGCAGAAGAGGCTGCTGATAGATTTCGTTAGAAACGGAAAGGGTTTCATCGGCGTCCATAACGCGGCTGATACTTTCTACCAGTTCCCCGCTTACGGCGAGATGATTGGGGGCTACTTCAACGGCCACCCCTGGACACAGGAGGTTGTTGTGAAAGTAGAGGACAATACTCATCCCTCCACTATGCATCTCCCAGAGAAGTTTAAGGTTAAGGAGGAAGTGTATACTTTCAAGGATTGGAGCCGCAGCAGGACGCGTGTGCTGATAAGCCTGGACAATTCTTCAGTGGATCTCAGCAAGGGCACTAGGGAAGACAATGATTATGCTTTAGCATGGTGCCACGAGTATGGTGAGGGCAGGGTTTTCTACACTGCTTTCGGCCACTTTCAAGAAATATGGGGTGAAGAATGGTTCAGGAAACACCTCTCAGGCGGGATACTGTGGGCTATGAAAATCCTCTAAGGGCTTTCACCTTCCCATTACTACCATGACACTGTGCGTAGCCCCATCGTTGAAAACGGGTAGAACATTCCCCTCAACGGGCTTACCGTCAACAATAATCTGCTTCACGCCCCGGCAAACATGCTCCTCGTTTCTAACCTCTATAACGTATTTTGCTCCACGGTAGGAGCGCGTAACCCGGAAGCCGGGCCAATCCCTTGGAATACAGGGGTCCACGATCAACCCGTCATACCCGGGCCTTACGCCAAGTATCCATTGGGTTATCGCGACAAGGTTCCAGGCTGCTGTACCCGTTAGCCAAGAGTTCTTAGCCTCGCCGAAGGTCGGTGCATCCGGGCCGGCGATCATCTGAGCATAGACATAGGGTTCGCAACGGTGAATATAACTTATCGCCTCCCTGGCAGACGGGCATATCCTCTTATAGTAGTCGAAAGCCCTGTCGCCCCGTCCAACGATTGTTTCCGCAATCATTACCCATGGGTTCGTGTGGCAGAATATGCTAGCGTTCTCCTTGTAGCCGGGAGGATAGCTTGATATTTCTCCAAGGTTCACACGGTAACGAGTATATGCAGGCTGGTGTAGAACTATCCCGTGAGGCGTTGCGAGATGCTTCCAGACTGAGTCGAGTGCTTTAACAGCCCTGCCGTCGCCCAGCCCTATTCCAGCCATCACGCAGATACCCTGGGGCTCGATGTAGATACGTCCCTCGTCACACTCTTTGGACCCGACTTTAGCTCCGAAAGCGTCGTAAGCGCGTAGGAACCATTCCCCGTCCCAGCCGTGCTGCAGAACCTTCTCAGCCATCTCGTCTGCAAGCCTAAGATACTTGGCAGCGTCGTCTGAACGCCCCATGTGCGCCGCTATGCTGGCCATCTCTCTGGCTGCTAGGGTGAAGAGTCCTCCTATGAAAACCGATTCAGCAGTCTTCCCGTCGGTCCTGTCTGGAGCAGTCTGGAAGGATTCCTCGGGGGTTGTCGACAGGCAGTTCAGGTTTAAGCAGTCATTCCAGTCCGCGTGGCCTATAAGCGGAAGCCCGTGGGGGCCCAGCCTGTTTAAAGTGTATTGAAGGGCCCGTGTTAAATGCTCGTAGAGAGGCTGCTCAGTGCCGGGAGTATTCTCGTAAACAACCGGCTCGTCGAGGATAGTGAAGTCTCCAGTCTCCTTAATGTACGCGGCCACGGAAAGGACCAGCCAGAGCGGGTCGTCATTGAAACCGCTGCCTATCTCCTTGTTTCCTCTCCTCGTAAGCGGCTGGTACTGGTGGTATGCGCCGCCGTCGAGCAGCTGGGTTGCAGCCAGATCAAGTATGCGTTGGCGTGCACGCTCCGGAACCATGTGGACAAAGCCCAGCAGATCCTGGTTTGAATCCCGGAAGCCTATTCCCCTTCCGATTCCAGACTCGTAGAGGGAGGCGCTGCGCGAAAGGTTGAAGGTTACCATACACTGATAAGGGTTCCAAACATTAACCATCCGGTTCACATCATTATCGGCTGTTTCAACAACGTATTTTGAGAGCAGGTTATTCCAGTAGTTTCGCAGCTCCATTAGGGATTTGTCGAGCACACCGGGCTTGAGATATTTTTCAAGGATTCTTCTGACGCGAGCCTTATTGACGACCCCCGGTGCTGCAAACTTCTCCTCCTCAGGGTTCTCAGCGTACCCCAGTATGAAAACTACTTCACGCGACTCGCCGGGTGCTAGTCTCAGCTTAACATGGTGGGAGCCTATTACTGCCCAGCCATAAGCGACAGAGTTCCTTGACTCCCCCTCCTCGACGACAATCGGGTTTTCAAGACTACGGTAAGCCCCTAGGAAGGCCTCGCGGGAAGTGTCGAAACCTGCTAGAGGCTCTGAGCATGCGAAGAAAGCGAAATGGTTCCGGCGCTCCCGGTAGCCGGTCTTATGGTAGATAACACTGCCCTCAACCTCAACCTCCCCAGTGCTGAAGTTCCGCTGAAAGTTCGTCATATCGTCTAAAGCATCCCAGAAGCAGAACTCCACGTATGAGAACATTTGAAGCTCAACAGGCTTGCTTCCAGTGTTGCTGATTTCGACGCGCCAAACCTCCATCGCCTCCCCAAGAGGTACGAAGAAGCTGATTCTAGTCTCAACACCATGGCAGGCTGAAATTATGCGAGTGTATCCGAGTCCGTGGCGACACTCGTAGAAGTCTAAGGGGTGTTTAACCGGCTGCCAAGTTGGAGACCAGTATACACCGGTTTCAACATTCCTGAGATAAACATATCTCCCAGGCTGGTCGAGCGGAACCGAGTTATACCGGTAGCGTGTGATACGCCTGTAGCGAGCATCCCTGTAGAAACTGTAGCCCCCTGCAGTGTTTGAGACCATTGCGAAATAGTCCTCTTGGCCGAGATAGTTTATCCAGGGCGTTGGCGTGTCGGGCCTTGTAACAACGTATTCGCGCGCCTCATCGTCAAAATAACCGTATAACATATACCTTCTAGCGTTGAATCACCTATTAAGTTTTTCACGCTTGAACATTTCTTGAAGAACAGGAATCTCCCTAATCTTCTCAGGCTGAATAAGACTCCAATAGATGCCTTTAGGCTTCTCCCTAGTTCTTCTAACTCTAAGGATTCTCGTGGGGGTTACAACCCAGTCTAACGGTAAGTCATACGGCGCAACCTCGAAGAATTCTTTTACAAGCTGAACATCGTGCACGGTAGTCACTACGGGAGTGTACTCGTCAACCTTGCCGAGCTCTCTTGCAACAGCCCACTCTATCTCCGAATACCCCCCGCCCTTGCCTATTCTCTCCCCCTGCTCGTTGACAACCACGCTGCCAACGACCACGAGGTCGATTTTTGGCAGGTCAGACAACCTGATCTTTCTACCTAGAGTGAACGCACCATTAATCGTTGAAGCGAAACCATAGTCCCTCGCGTCTATCCTTCCAGGCTCGAGAAGCAGGAAACCCTCCCTAAGCCTTGGAGTAGGCATTATTACCGTAATATTGTTTAGAAGCGCCAGTCTTCTAACAGGTGCCTGAGGAGAGTCAGGGTTAACCTTAACCACGTTGATGCCCCTCCATTCTTCAATCCGGGTAAGCTTTAAGGCTGCTTTTTCAGCACCTGCAAAGTTAGGGATTCTCCCGAAGGCTCTTGGGAAACGGGTTACGTGAAGCTCCTCCATCCTTCTCCATACTTCCTCGCGCAGCTCCTGCTTCGATTTAGCCATGTAGAGGCATACACGTCCCCGGCAAAAATGTTTTTACAGGCTTTAAAACACTGTTTTTACTCATCCATCTGTTCAAGCAGCATTTTCCTCGTCCTAGACACTCCGGAAACCGCATCCTCCTCTCCCTCAAACTCTATTGAAAGATACCCCCGGTATCCGACTTCCCTAAGAATTTCAAACACTCTTGAGTAATCTATGTCCAGCTCATACCATACTCCTCCACCATAGTAGGTTTTAACGTGAACCAAGACTGTATAGGGCGCTATTTTCCTCAGGCCGTTATACGTGTCCTCGATGAAGTTTCCAGTATCCATCAGAACCTTCAGCCATTTCGAGTTTACACTCTCAACTATTTTAACAACTCCTTCAGGTGTAGCCGTCAACCCCCAGTGATTCTCCAAAGCCATTACTACCCCCAAGTTCTCTGCAACAGGCAGGCATTCCTCTATGGATTCCACAACCCATTTAAACGCATCCTCGTCAGTGTAGCCTGGAATTGGTGGTTCCCTACCCTTGTTTGCCATCAGCTCGTCGAAGCTCCTTATCGTACCCCAGCGTCCGGAATTCAATCTGATAGCTGGAGCACCCAGTTTATACGCGATTTCTAGGCAGCGCTTAGTATGTTCTATTTCTTTTTCCCTCTGTTCTCCACTTGGCTTCACGAAATTCTGATGTATAGCAAGACCATAAATATCCAGACCAAGGCTTAACGCCAAGCTTTTTAAATTGTTTATGTAACTGTCGCTTTCGCTCTCCATCTGCACATGAAGTATTTCAACTCCATCAAGGTCGAGCTCCCGCGATTTTTCCATAACGAGTTGTATTGGAACTTTTTCAGGAAGGAAATGCCAGAAACTGTAGGTAGAGGTACCGATCCTGTACTTGGGCATGTTTTAAACACGTAGCCGTATGCTAAAAATGTTTCTCTCTACACACGCTTGATGACCAGCCTAAGACGCTGCTGAAAAAGTTTTCCCCATAAGTGGAAGGCTTGGTAGAATAAGCCAGGCTTTCAGCCTAGCTTCACAGCTGCTAAAATAGTGGGCAGACAACGATGATTTTACTCTTTCTCCAGATAGAGGAATCCTGGTAAGTCTTTCAGGAGACAAGGCTTATAAGCCGGTTACACCGTTTCTTTTCTACAGGAAATGTTCATAGGGTTCTTAACCGGCGGGCAGCTGGGGGATTTGAGGAAGACTCTTGAATGGGCTGAGGCTAAAGGCTTCAAATCCATCTCTATAGGAACGGGTCCAGGAAGCAGCTTCTTCAACGTTAAGGAGGTTGTTTCAAACCCTAGGGTGGTCAAGGATGTTTTAAGCTCCTCGAAGGTAATGGTCTCCGCGATAGGCTTCTACGGGAACCCGATTGACCCCGTGGAGGAGAACAGGCGGCTTGCTAAAGGGTTTTTCAAGGATCTTATAGAGGCAGCTTACAGGATAGAGGTTCCGGTTGTAACCGGCTGGATAGGGCTCTACCCTGGGAGCGTCGAGGACAATATTAGGGAGATTGGGAAAACCTGGCCTGAAATAATAAACCTTGTCGAGGACCGGGGTATCAGGATAGCTATTGAAAACTGTCCGGGGAACATTGCCTACAGGCCCGACATCTGGAGGAGAATATTTGAAGCAATCCCGTCTAGGAACCTAGGCCTAGAGTTCGACCCTAGCCATCTGATCTGCCAGATGATAGACGCAGTCAGGGCTGCTGACGAGTTTGGAGACAGAATATACCATACTCACGTCAAGGATGCTCAAATACTCTGGGACAGAGTTTCGGAAAACGGGATACGGAGCGAAGGATGGTGTCCGCACAGGCTTCCGGGCTTCGGCGAGCTAGACTGGGCGGACTTTATAACCATTCTTAAGAAACACAAGTATGATTATGCTTTAAGCATTGAGCACGAGGACCCGTTCTACGAGTATAAGGAGGGCCTGCTGGTTGCGAAAAAGTTCCTGGAGCAATTCATACCGTAACAGTATGAGCATAGAATATTGAAGCGTGCGCGATGAAAACCCTCATAGTATACATCTCTATACACCACGGTAATACTGAAAGGATTGCTAAGGCTATCGCAAACGTGTTGGAAGCAGACGTGTCTAATCCGACAGAGGTGGGTGCCAGCGATGTCTGCAAATATGATTTAATCGGATTTGGCTCCGGCATATACTTTGGAAAACATCACCAGAGCCTTTTCAGCCTTGTCGACAGGCTTCCAAGCCAAAACGGCAGGGGAGCATTCATCTTCTCTACAAGCGGATTAAGGAAGATAAGGCTTATACATGATTTCGACAGGCGTCTGAGAAACAGCCTCCTAGCCAAGGGTTTCAGAATCGTTGGAGATTTCAACTGCAGGGGCTGGGACACCTACCCGCTATGGGTTAAACCGTTCGGCGGGATCAACAAGGGTAAACCAGGGGAGAAGGAGCTTAAGGAAGCCGAGTTGTTCGCGATAAGGCTGAAAAAAGAATTTTAAAGCCTACTGGTACTCCCTGCAGGTTGGGCAGTACCATCTCTGATACTGCTGCACGTATGTTAACGGGGTGCTGCACTTAGGGCATATCGGTGTAGGAGCACCTGCTGCCTGAGTAGCTTGCGTTGCCGTGGGTGGGGTGGCTGTTACCGATGTAGCCATTCTCGTCTCCTCAACTATAAGTTCGGTGAGAATTTTAAAGTATGACGCGTATGACCCAAGGTATATTACTAGCCCACCAATTATCCACACGATTATTATGCCTGTTAAGACTCCCCAATTAATACCCGTAGGGATCGGAACACCATAATACCACTCATAGGAGAAGGCTCTTGGTGCGAGAGCAAAAGTGCCGGCGCCTATTATAATTGCTCCGACAATCCCCCAGACTATTGTGAAGGCTAGGAGAACTAGTGCTGCTTTAAATGCTCTCCCCCATGAAACCATTTTCCATCTAAATAATCTTATTGTTTATAGATTTAAGTTTTAAAAAGCTTTAAAACGGTGCTTTCAAGGCATTCCCTCCTTTTTTCAAGCAGATACGGTTTAAGGGCTATGTTTAAAAAGAAGTGTCTGCAGGCTTATGGTGGACTGCTTGTTTTCTCAACGGGAAACGAGCACCCGAAGTTAGAGGAGGTGAAGAAGTTGAGTTCAGGATACGGGGACAGGCCGAGGAAAATGTACAAGATAACTTGCTCGGACTGTGGGAAGGAAGCGGAAGTTCCCTTCAAGCCCACCGAGGGCAGGCCTGTCTATTGTAAGGAGTGCTTCCAGAAGCATAGGAAGTATTAGAAGGGTGTGAAGCCCCCGTAGGAACGTGTTTTTAATTTTTTATCTTTTTTATTGAAGATCCATGCCTGCAGTGAGGCTTATAGTAGATATTATCTGAAAACTAGCGTTTAAACTATTTGAGGCGAATGCTGGAAAAAACACGGATTTTTACTTGAAAGCCAGGCTTTTTAAAAGCCTTTCTTCAGCGGTTTTCCAGTCTATTGCTTTGAAGAACGTCTCTATATAGTCTGCACGCTTCAAACCGTAGTCAGTCATATACGCGTGCTCGAAAACATCCATTATCAGGACGGGTGTAGCACCGGATAAGTGTCCCACGTCATGCTCGTTAACCCAGGTGTTAAACAGTCTTCCACCATAAGGATCATAGTAGAGGACAACCCATCCTATTCCGCGCATCACGCCAGTCCCCTTGAAATCCCTCTCCCATGCCTCGTATGAACCGAAGTCTTCACTAATATTTCTGTAAAGATGAGAATCCTTGTCTAATTCCACACCATTCTTAGCCATGTTTCCAAAGTAGTATTCGTGAAGCCTCATCCCGTTGAACTCCCATCCGAACCTGCGTTTCAACTCAGCATATTCCGGTGTACCCGTCTTACCTTCTTTCAACAGTAGGGATAGGGATTCAGCAAGCCTGTTAGTATTGTTGACGTAGCCCTGGTAGAGTGTGAAATGGTTTTTCAGAAGCTGGTCGCTGAAGCCTTTAAGGCCAAGCAGGTGTTCGAAGCTCCTAGGCTGATACATTTTTCACCGCGATTATTTCTCAGAGGCTTAATATTTATGCCTATCCCGAACAAACGGTCGGCTTGGAAAACTGTTTAAGCAAAAACTTTTATCCTGAACACTGTTACCCACAACTATGGACACCAAGTTTTTCAAGAAGCTTGGGCGGAGTGTTTCGAGCCTTGGGCTGGGAACCTGGAGAATGGGGGAAGACAGGTTCATGGATGATGTTTCAATAGCCGCGCTTAAAAGAGGGGTTGAGCTGGGTGCAACGATGATAGATACTGCTGAAATGTATGCTAACGGTAGGGCTGAGGAGCTTGTGGGAAGAGCGATAAAAGGCTTCGACAGGGATGAGCTGTTCATAGTGACTAAGGTTTGGCCGACTAACGCTAGCTACGATGGTGTTTTGAAGGCCGCTAAGAGGAGCTCGGATAGACTTGGAACATTCATAGACCTCTATCTTCTCCACTGGCCTTCAAGCTTCCCGATTTGCGAGACGATGAGGGCTATGGAGGAGCTTGTTAAGAAGGGTCTGGTTAGGCACATAGGGTTAAGCAATTTTAACGTTAAGGGGGTGGAGGAAGCTAGGGCGTGTTTAAAGAACACGGATATTGCTGCTATTCAAAACAGGTTCAGCCCAACCTACAGGAGGGACTATACTGATGTGATTCCCTACGCTCAGAGGGAGGGGATGCTCTACATGGCGTATACTCCTATTGAGAAGGGGGCTCTCTCAGGTAATAGGCTGCTGAGGAGGATTGGCGAGAAATACGGTAAGACGCCCATCCAGGTTGCTTTAAACTGGCTGATCTGCATCGAGCCTGTCGTACCCATCCCGAAGGCTTCAAGAATAGAGCATGTGGAGGAAAACGTGGGGAGCATGGGGTGGAGGCTGAGCAGCGGGGACTTTGCTGAAATTCTGGGCAGTCTCTGAATCATCTGAACCCGGCTAGAAATACGTGGGAGAAGCTTCCTATTCCCACGGGAGCGGCTTTCATCCAAGAAGACGAGTTTAACCGAGAGGCAGGGTGCAGGTTTCCAGCGGAAAAGCTTTTTGCCAAGCCTTGTCTCCATGTTTTATGGTTAACTGGTGGAGAAAGCGCTTCATCTGGCTGACCTGGGGGGATTATGGTGACTTTAGCGAAGAGAATATTGAGAGGGTTGTGGAGGAGGCTTCTCGAAGAAACTGCAACCTGCTGGAAGTAGTTTCCTACAAGGGGGATATCAACAGGGAGTTTGCCCTTTTCGATAGCCAGGTGCTGCCTAAATGGGAGGGGGCTGGTGGTAGAGACCTGCTTCGCGAACAGGTTGAGGCTGCGCATCGAAAAGGGCTTAGGACTAGGACGTATCTTAATGTACACTACTATGGTGACGAGTTTTACTCTGAGCATAAGGATTGGGCTCAGGTGAAACCAGACGGAAAACCGATTGACACGCTGTATGGACATGGTTTCTCGATGTGCGTTAACACGCCCTACAGGGATAGAATGTTTAAACTGATTCTGGAGGTTGCTGAAAGAGGCGTTGACGTTATCTTCCTAGACGGGCCTGCTTACTACCCTGGCGCATGCTACTGTAAGAATTGTAGGAGCATGTTTGAGCAGGAGTATGGTTTTCAGATTCCAACCTGGGAGGACTGGAGGGATCCTGCATGGAGGAAGTTCGTGATGTTCAGGTATAATTCGATCGCGAGGTTTCTGAAGGATGGGCAGGGGAAACTCAGGGAGAAAGGGTTTGAAAACCTGCTTTACAGTAATAACAGCGGACAAGTATGGCCCTCGTGGAGCTTCGCCCTGAGCGCTGAAGACTCGTATGAGGGTCAGAGCATTATAGGAATGGAGAGCTACCAGTACTACACGTTGCCGAACAGTGTTCCAGCCTGGTTCCAAGGCTGGACGACAAAACTCGCTAACTCCATTAAGGGTGAGAAGCCTTTCTGCCTGTTCCTGGCTGCGTCGCACCAGCCATGGTTCAGGCATAGAATACCTGAGGTCGAATACCTGCTGGGCAAGGTTCAGGGATTGGCGAATGGTGCTGACATGTTTGAGGACCATGGTTTCGCCAGGGAGGCGACTGAAGAGGGGAAAAGGTTCTTCGAAACGGCGAGGAGGTATGAGAACTATTACCAGGAGGCTGAGTCTGAGGCGAGAGTGGCGGTAGTATGGTCTAGGAGAACAGGCGACTTCTTCTTCGAGACTCCTCCTCAAGCAGCCGTTGAGGAGGCTCAGGCAAGGGTTGAGATGGAGAAGCCGGCGGCGGTAGGGGTTCAGGCAGGCGATTTTCTCGAGGCACAGAGAATAGCAGCGTGGAAGTTTGAAAGCGAGAGGAAAACTGTTGAAGAGGCGAGGGGCTTCTACGAGGCGCTGATTAGGCTTCACATACCGTTCGACCTGGTAAGTGATTTAAACGTTAACAGCGAGGATTTGAAAAAGTACAGCGTTGTTATTCTGCCGAACATGGCTTGCATGAGCAGTAGACAGGCTGAAGCAATCAGGTCTTTCGTCGAGTCTGGAGGAGGGCTGATTGCCACTTACAAGACCTCCATGTTTGACGAGACGGGTCATCCAAGGGATTCCCCGGCTCTAAGTGAAGTCTTCGGAGTGTCGCTGGGAAACAGGGTCTTGGGGCCTTTAAGATGGGACTACATGGTTATTAAAGAGGATCACGCGCTTGTTGCAGGCGTGCCCCAGTTTAGGAGTGCTACAGACGGTCTGAGGATACTTCCAAGCCCCGAATTCGTCCTTCAGACTAGTGTTTCAAGAGGGCTGCCGGTCTGCACGCAATTGGAGCCTGCTCCAGCCAGATATGGGGATCTTACTCCTGAGACTGGTTTTCCAACAATCGTGGCGTCGGAGTTTGGAAGAGGCAGGGCTGTTTACTTTCCATGCACTTTCGCCGGGCAATACTGGAACAACGGGTTTCTCGACTACCTTAGGATAATAGAGAACTCGGTTAAATGGACGGGTGGGAACGTGCGCGACTTTGAGACGGATGCTCCTGAAACTGTTGAAATAACTGTTTTCAAAGGGGGAAACTACCATATGCTTCACCTGGTGAACTTCACGTATGCTCTTAGAAGGCCTTTCAGGAGGGTTTTCCCGGTGGAGAATATTTCTTTCAAGATGAGGTCTGTGAAAGAACCCCGAGTCGTCAAGGCTCTTGCTCTCGAAGAACCGCTAGAATGGTCTTACGGAGAAGGGTTTTTGCGATTTGTATTGCCGCGGCTTGGGCTCTATGAAGCGCTTTTAATCGAATACTGAGCGATAGAAGGATCAGGAGGGGAGAGAACAACAGCAATTTCATGTAGAAGGTATTGAGAGCCCTACGGTTCCTAACGTTTCTCCTACCTCCAACCATTTTAATGCTTTCATTCATAATCTTCAATGTTTAAAACCCCGTTTGAAACATTATGGGTGTTTACATAATTGTAATTAAAACTTTTTAAAGATTAAGCCGCATATCCTCCATTTCGAGGATTTAGGCAACCATCCCCGCCAAAATTCTCTGTAAACAATTTCCCAACCATAACTCTTCATGATGCTTTCTATAAACGAGGGTGTCATGCCCCATAGCCAGTGGCTCGTATCCCTTATAGCTGCGTTTGAAAAATTAGCCCAGTAATCAGTCTCCTCAGCCCATTTTTCTTTAAACGGGATCAGGCTGTAAGCCTTTGAGCCTGAGAGCAGAACCAGGCAGTTGCGAAACGGCATTGTTTTCTCAGGAAGTATGGGTTGCGAGATCAAGAAGAATTTCCTCGTCTTCGACAGCATTAGTGTCAAGGTGTGTATTAAATCTATTTGGTGGGGAAGAACATCGTATGCTAACGCAAGGTCGTAAGGCTCTTCCAGGGTAGACATGAATTCCTCGTCCGAAAAATCCCCTTTCCTGAAGTCGACACCCCTTCTTAAACGCGGGTTTCGCACCCAGTTTTCCGACACATACTTATCCACCATGGTTACTCGAGCTATTTTAAACCTCTCCCTGCACACTCTAGAATAAAGGCCATCCACCTCCCACATACCCCCAAAGTCGACTACGCTTTCAACCGGTAGGCACTTCTCTATCATTGAGATTTTTCGTAGAATGGTCTCCCCATCTTTCTCCCAATCTAGGTTCTTATAGTCTGCTTTATCGATCACGCCTGGTTGGAGCAACCGGTTGAGTTTAGACAGATAGACAGTCTTAGACTTGGTCATCCATCCGATTTACATAAAACGATCGTTTTAAAGCTTATTAGAGCACGTGCTAGGCGGATTCTTTAGACTAAGCTTTTGAGTAAGAACAGTACCGCTGCTTCATTCCCGGTTGGAGGACGATTACCTTCCTCTCCCCCAGCTCTAGCTTTAACACCTTATGCTGAAAAACAGGGAATCCCCTGACTTTAGATGTGGAGAATGTCAAAGCTTATTAGAAGGTAATGCCTCAAACTTGTTGAAGGAAAAGGTTTGAGAGCCTGGCTCTGCATGGTGAAGACGGATCCTCACGACCACCACCTGTATAGAATTAGGCTTGGCGAGCTGAGGGAGCTAAGCATTGCAGCCGGCTACGACGTTGTCGGTTCGACCATACAGGTTAGCCTAAAGGAGAATGTTGCATTCATGCTTGGGAGGGGCAAGCTGGAGGAGGTGAGGCAGCAGGCTGCTGAAAACAGTGTTGAAACCGTGATCTTCTACAACATGTTGACCAGCAAGCAAAAGTATAATCTTGAAAGAATCCTGGGCGTAGAAGTGCTGGATATTTATGACCTCACGCTTAAGATATTTGACATTTCCTCTTCAGACAGGCTTTCCAAGCTCCAGATAAGGCTTGCCAGGCTCTTGAAAGAAATACCCTACCAGAAGCTGCTGGCGTCGATAAGGTTCAAGACGGGTAGGGAGCACCCTGGTCCAAGGAGCCTCGGAGAGTATGCTTATCACGAGACTGTTGCAAGCCTCCTGAAAAGAAAGTCGATGATTCAGGCAGAGATCGAGAAGAGGAGGCTTGAAAAGCTTTCCCAGCTTAAAAGAAGGAGGGAAACAGGTATACCTACGGTTTGCATAAGCGGCTATTATAATGCTGGGAAAACAACGCTCTTCAACGCTCTCACGAACCTCGATAAACCCGTTAGTTCAAGGCCGTTCACCACGCTGACCAGCAAGTACTACCTGCTTCCCCATAGGAGGCGCGAGGTTTTTCTGGTTGACACGATAGGGTTTGTCATAGATCTTGACCCCCGGCTGGTCGCTTCCTTCAGCATAACGCTTGACGACATAAGGCTCTCAGACCTTGTAATGCTTACTGTGGATGTGAGCGACCCTTCAGACTTGCTGCTACTAAGGATTAAGACTTGCCTGGATATTCTTGGAAGCCTCAAGGTTAAGGATGAGAAAATAATATTGGTTTTCAACAAGTGTGACCTTGCAGCAGGCGGCGAGGAATTGAAGTTGAAGATTGATAGAGCATATCCTCTTATTCACGACCTGCCTTACTGCCTGGTGTCAGCAAAGCTGCGTAAAGGCCTGGATGAGCTTATGGATCTAGTAGCATCCCGGCTCGACAACCTTGCGGAGCCTGTTTTGCAGAAAAGTATGTTCAGCTAGCCTTTCAACAACTCTTTCAGCCTCTCGTTCACCTGCATTAAGTCCTCTTCTAATTCGCTGCTGAGCGTTAGATACGCTTCCTCAGTTATCCCGCCGGATTCCCTCAACTCTTTCAGTCTCTTAATCCTCCTCATTATCGCCCCTCTCCTCCCCCTGAGTTTCTTAACCGCAACGAGCACCTCTGGCGAGGGGCCTCCAAACCTGTGTCTCCTGAAGAAAGGCTTCTTAACCAGCTCCAGCAGGATGAAGTAGGAAACCAGGATTATTGCGACTATAGCTAAGAGATAGGCTGAGGGTGCTGTAAATCTGAAGACTTCGCCGACAGGAGAGTAGACTATGAAGATAACCGCTAGGAAGACTATTTCAGTCGTTCCAATCAGCCAGTTGCTCGGCTTAGAGCGGTAGAAAGGCAAGTGGGTCCTTATTGAGAAAGTCACGAACATTTCCGAGAGCACTGATTCTAGAAACCATCCTGTTCTGAAAAGCGTCTGAAAGATTTCGGAGTTCGGGTCGTAGTTGAGCTGCAGGAGTATGCGGAGAGCCTGCATTGTTAGAAGGTCGAACATAGTGCTTATTAGGCCGAAGAACATCATTGCTTCTGAAAGAAACCTTATGTTCCATCTTTTCGGCGACTTCAAATACTCTTTGTCAACATTATCCGTTGATATCATTAGAAGGGGAGCGTCTGAAAGAAGGTTTAGGAGAAGAACCTGTGTTGGCAGGAGCGGGATGAAAGGGAGAAGGACGGATGCGAACGCTACAGTAAGCATGTTGCCGAAGTTCGCGCTCAACGTGTTCAGAATATACTTTATAGTGTTGCCGAATATTCTCCTCCCCTCTATTACACCGTTCGCTATCACGCCGAGCCTTTTTTGAAGCAGGATGATGTCGGCAGCATCCTTAGCCACGTCTACAGCAGTATCCACCGATATGCCCACGTCCGAAACCCTTAGCGCCGGCGCGTCATTCACCCCGTCCCCTAGAAAACCAACCACGTGGCCTTTTTCTCTAAGCGCCTTTATTATCTCAACCTTCTGTTCAGGCGTGACGCGTGCGAAAACATTGTGTTTTTCAACAACCTCTTTCAACTGTTCCCCGTCCATTCCCTCAAGCTCGCTTCCAGTAATCACCCTGCCCCCCTCTATCTGGAGGCCAACTGACCTGCAGACTTCTGCCGTAACATTCGGGTCGTCGCCGCTTACGATCTTAAGGTCAATCCTTAGTCTTCTGAACGCGGCCATCGCCTTGATAGCGTCTTTCTTCGGCGGGTCGAGAAACGTTATGAAACCCATGAAGGTTAAACCGTTTTCATCCTCCGGGGAAAACTTTTTACCGGCTTTCACTTCTTCCTCAGACAGCTCCTTTACCCCTACGCCTATAACTCTGTAGCCGGCCCTGCTCCAGCTTGAATATATTTCTTTAAGATTCTCCTCTAGGCTTGAAATCGGCTCGTTAGAGTCTGAAACATGAACGTCTTTACAGGTTGAGATCACTGACTCAGGCGCCCCCTTGCAAACCAAAAGGTATTTTCCATCCTTCTCAACCACCATGCTCATCCTTCTTCTTGAAAAGTCGAATGGAATTAGCTGTATCCGCTTATACGCTGCAACCCTGCCGTGTCCAAACTTTTTAAGAACATAGTTGTAGATCGCTGAATCTATCGGGTTGCCTACTGCTTTCCCTCTTTGAACAGTGACGTCGCATGCTACTGCTGCAAGCTCGATAACTGTTTCAGAAGGCCTATTGTCAATGGTGAAAAAGTTTTCAACAGTAATCACGGTCTCGGTTAGAGTGCCTGTTTTATCAGTGCACAAAACATCCATGTTGCCAATGTCCTCGATAGAGTCCAGCCTCTTGACTATGACCTTCTTCCTAGCCATTTTTAGAGAACCCATTGAAAGGCTTACCGTTATTACGAATGGAAGCGCTTCAGGAGTTATTCCCACTGCGAGAGCCAGTGCGAAGAGCAAAGAGTCTATCAACGGCCTTTGGAGGAGCGTGTTGGCTGCGAAGACGAACGCCGTCATCACCGCAACTATTTCCACCAGAAACCTACTGAATCTTGAAATGCTTCTCGAGAATTCTGTTTCACCCTCTTCTTCAGCAAGGTATTTCACAGCCCTTCCGAAGAATGTCTGTTTCCCTGTTGAGACAACCACCCCTGTTGCTGTGCCGGAGATAACACTGGTGCCCATGAAGACAAGGTTGGAAAGCTCTTGTGGAATGGGCTTAGCCTTAATCGGGTTGGAGGTTTTTTCGACAGGCAGCGACTCGCCTGTTAACGTCGACTCGTTTGTAGTGAAGTTTTCACACGATACCAGTCTTATATCGGCCGGGACTATGTCGCCGACAGTAAGCTCTACAAGGTCCCCGGGTACGAGCTGAGTCGAATCTATAACTATTTTCTTACCGTCCCTCACAACCTTCACGCTGTATCTGACGTATCTCCTTAGTTTTTCAAGGGCTTTCCCAGATCTTCTTTCCAATATGAAGCCGATTAGAGAGTTTACAATGACGATGACGAGGATTATAATGGCGTCCGTCAGCTCTCCCGCCAATGCTGCTACGAGTGTTGCGAAAACCAGTATGTAGACGAGGGGGCTTCTAAACTGGGAGAGGAATAGAAGCAGGGAGGATAATCTTTTGCCGGTTGCAGCCTCGTTTAAACCATACTCTCTAAGCCTGCGGTCCGCCTCATCCCTGCTGAGCCCCTGAGGAGTAGTCTTTAACTCTTCAAACACCTCCTCGGGAGGGAGCTCCCAAACGTTTCTCATCTCCCACCCTCAACCTTGCAGCAACCTATATAGGTTTTGAACGTCTTTTCCCGGAAGGTTCTTTCAGCGTGTTCGGATTAAAGCCGCCTTTTTAAGAGCGTATATTCAAGGGAGACTGAAGACGTCTTAAGTATGGTTATAACTCCGTTCAACCAGTTTTCCATTCTCTGCAACAACTTTATAAACCATCAATCTGTTTCATATGTATAACACCGGCTTGAGGTTTGAAAAATGCTCAGATAGAGAACGGGGGGATGTTTTTGAGAGTTAAGATTGCCGCCTCAATACTATCAGCGGATTTCGCTAGGCTGGCTGAGGACATCAAGCAGGCGGAGTCAGCCGGAGTAGACCTGCTTCACATCGACGTTATGGATGCGCATTTCGTGCCAAACATGACCATAGGGCCGCCTGTGGTTAAATGCATAAGGAAGGAGACGAAGCTACCGTTGGAAGCCCATCTTATGGTGGATAAGCCAGAATGGTTTGTCGAGAAGATGGCTAAGGCGGGGGTTGATATTCTCACTATTCACGTGGAGTCCACCAGCCGGCCTTTGAGCCTTATAAGGAGAATCAGGGAGCTCGGGGTTAAGCCGGGGGTTTCGCTGAACCCCGGTACGAAGGTTAATAGAATAACCAGGCTGCTTGACAGCGTAGATCTCGTGCTTGTTATGACTGTTAACCCGGGTTTCGGTGCGCAGCGATTCATGCTTGAAACGCTTCCAAAGATTACTGCTGTAAGGAGAAGCCTTTTCTCAAGGGGTCTGGGCAACGTGGATGTTGCTGTCGACGGCGGGGTGAACGTCAAAACTGCTCCACTAGCTGTTAAAGCAGGGGCGACGATGCTTGTAGCGGGCTCCGCGATATACGGGGCTAATAGTGTTGCGAAAGCAGTTAAGGATTTGAGAAGGAGTGTTGAAAGAGCTTGTTGGCAGCCTTGAAGCCTGCAATACTTTATGACAGCATGACTTGTGATGAAGCAGGGATAAAACTGGCTGCTGAGGAAAAAGGGATACTGCTTGAAGCCGTAAACTTCCCAGTAAAGGTAAACATGCTCGGAGGCGTTGAAGAATACTCTCCAGTTATAAACAGGTGTCAGTCTAAATCCAGAAGGGAGAGAGCCTCGTTCCTGATGGAGGAGAAAGGTAGTAGAGTAATCAATGCCTTCGAGGTTGAAAACGTCTGCAATAATAAAACGTTCACGATCGCCAAGTTCATTAGAAACAGGGTTAAAACCGTTAAGACAGCGTACGTTCCTTTCACCGTTGAAAAAGAAGGCGAGAAACCAGTTTACAGGAGTGAAGACGTTAGGAGAGTAGTCGACGAGATAGAGTTTTCGTTCAACTACCCGTTTGTCGTAAAGCCTGAGAGAGGCAGCCGGGGTAGGAACGTTACGCTGGTCGAGGAAAGGAAACAGCTTGAAAACATACTCAGAAGATGGGTTAGAAGCCTGGACAGCCCATCGGGCCTGCTGGTGCAGGGTCTCGTGAACAAGGCTTTCGACCTTAGAATAGTGGTTGCCTCTTACGATGGGGTGAACCATACCTGCCTAGCCTCTCTGGCGAGAGTACCATCCTCAAAGGAGGCTTTTGCAACAAACACTGCCTTGGGGGCTGTGCCTGTTGGCGTGACTATTCCTGGAAGGGTTGAGAAGGAGGCTGCCAAGGCTGCTGCAGCTGTTTCGAAAACAATAGGCGTACTCGGCGTTGACGCAATACCTGAGGCGGATAGCGAAGCCGTTGAAAAAGTCGTCGAATACAGTAGGCGTCTTGCTCCTGTTCACGAGCGGGTTAGAAGGTTTAAAGAATGTTTTTCCAATAGCGCCAGGCTCTCTCTAGACAGGTTTCTGGAGGCAAGGGGGAGAATGGATGAAGCCTTCAAAGAAATGTTTAGCACGCCTGAGTACGTTAAGCTTAGAAGCTTTTTGGAAGAGGTTTTGGAGGATGCAGAGGTCTACTTCATAGAGGTTAACTCTCGCCCAGATTTCTACATTAACACTAGGAATTGCACAGGGGTGGATGTTTCAGAAGCATACGTAAAATGTTTAGCGGCGATGTTTTGAAAAGTTAGGCAGGATTATATTGTGAAACCGAGAAGCAAGTACTTAGCGGCGGCGTACGCAGCTACGAAAAGCACGACTCTGACCCATTGGAACTCGTGAATAATCCTAAGCGCTATGGCTAAGAGGAGAAACTGCCACACTGATATGGCTATGATTAGAACCTGAACTATTGGCGTAATCCTCTCGTTTATAAGGTTGACTAAAGGCTGTGGATCCGGACACTGCACCACTCCCGTGTAGAAGCTTGAAGAAACCACGTGGGTTTCCACCCTCATACTCTCATCGTAAACATTCAAGGTCAGCGTGTACGGTATGGACATGTTTTCCTGAACCGGGGAGACATAGGTATTGTTCAAGAGCAGGGTCAAGTCGGCAGTAAACCTCTTGGCGCAGTCCCCTGCGCAATACTCTCTGCTGTCGAAAATGTTTTTCATTATCAGCGGAGTGTTATAGTTTAGACTGGTTCCGTTTAACCAGATGCGTTTCACAGTCTTATTAATTCCTGAGGAAGTTGCCACAGCATAAGTAATGTTGATTTCACCTTCAACTATTCTAGTGGCCCCGATTATCACGCCGCCACTACTTATCGTCGCGTTTAACGGGATGCCGTAGTAACCCCGCACCCTCAGCGTCAGATTAGACTCCTCTCCAGTGTAATTCATTAAGCTTATTACTATGTCGTCCCTCGGCTGTTGCCCTGCAGGATAGCCCACTAATGTGAGGACGCCCGTTGGAACCGGCGGTGTAGACAGGATCAGCAGGATAATAATAACTAGGCCCAGAACATTGGGCAGATGCGTATAGCCTGTTACAGAAATGCCCTGCTTAAAGTCTCCATACCCGCCTAAAAACCTCCCACTCGAGAAAATAAGCAGTAATAGGAGTATGCTGAACAACACTATAACTATGTACTGCATCAGCCGGAACTGGATGAGGCTGTTTATGAAAGAGTCTATTTGCTCCGTGTATAGCGCTGCCGGAATATTCATCTTCACCTTGTAGAAAACATAGTATTGTGCGAAAGTCAACACTACGAGAACCGGTGGAATCGCCAGCACGGAGAGAAAGGTGGGCGAATCCTTAACCTGGAGAAAAGCCTCCTTAGGATTTATGATTGTCAACAGCAATTGTCTTAAGAAGCGTGCTGGAAGCGGGGCCTCTTCTTCCTTTTTCAAACCCTCTTGTCCATCTGACAATTTAACGGTTCTTTAGCGCGGCCATTATTAAACTTTTTACATAATACTTGGCTGCCATAGCTCGAAAAGTTTATTTTAAAACTATGCTGGAAACACTGTATGGCGAAGCCCAGCCGCCAGAATAGTGTCGATTGGGTTTTCGAGTACTACTCTCATCCGAGAGTTGCGGGGGAACTCTTCAACTACGGAAGAGACAGGTGGATAGCTATTGAAGGCAGTTCCAGGGGAAGGGTTTTTATAAGGTATGATAGAGACGGGTCGCCGCTTAGATTCAAGGATTTAAGCGATATCAATAGGCTGCTCAGAGGATTCTGGTTTGCTAAACCCAGGTCTTTCTACGGCTCAGCTAATAAATACGTTAGGCTCTCGGTAAACGAGGACTTGGAGGATGTTTCCAACATTTCCCGCTCAACCCCAACCTGGGATGTGGATAATGATGTTGAAAGATGGCGTGAAACCCTGGCTGTTTGCAGGCTGATAGTTGAGGAGCTTGAGAAGGAGAAGGTTGTGAAGTCAGTATACCTTAAATGGAGCGGCCGGGGGTGTCACGTGCATGTTTCTGAAGAAGCGTTTTCCAGGGAGCTTCTTGAAAAGCATCATCCTCTTGACGCTGCCTTCGCAGTAGTCGAATATGTCACCAGGATGGTTAAGCCCAGGCTTCCGGCTTTAGCCACCGGCGCAAAGATCGAGAACAAGATGGATTTAAAACGGGTTTTCACCCTCCCGCTATCCCTCCACAGGGAACTGGACTACTCATGCGTCTGCTTCAAACCCGATGATATAAACGACTTTGATCTTTCATGGGTCAAGCCGGGAAGCTTCAAGCATAGAGCGATTTACACGGATTTTGAAGCCGGGGAGGCGGATGAGCTTGCTGAAAAAGCCTTAAATGCAGTCGGAGGATATTTCAAAAGAGTGACCCCCGTGCCGTCGGGCAGCGTGAGAAGTAGCGGAGAGGAAGCGCCTCGGCTTGGAAGGTTCCAGGTTATGGCGCTGCTGCAGGCTGCGCGATGCTTCCTTTTAACAAGAGATATTGAGAAATCCAAGTCCTTCGGCTTGAACAGGGCAATATTCTACGCTTGGGCTAAGCAGAGAGGGGTTGAAGCCAAGAAGCCTCCCAGCCGGAGGGGTGTTGTTAAGCCTTCTAAGCAGGCTGAGGAGAGAAACGTTTTCCAACTGGGGAATGAGACTGCCTACTTGTCGGAGGACGGGTGGCTAATGATAGGTAATGCTAAACAGACTCCAAGGAATTATGATGAGCAAATAGTTAGAAGGATAAATGAGGTGGTTCCCTACGAGGAGGCCTGGAGAAGGGCTTTACAGTATCTTGAGGAATTTCCGCAGGATGTTTTGCTTGACCAGCAGAAGTTTTTCAACCAGGTTTACAAGCCTGTGAGGGACTCGTTTGTTGAAAAAGTCTACAAGAGGGAAACCGGGCTCGGAAAGCAGCGTTGAGATACTTGAATCAAATCGTGATTCTAAGCATTCTTTTAATAACTATTTATCCAATCATTTCCGTAAACCAAGATTCACTTGCTGATTTCCCATGGCCGATGTTCATGCATGATGCTAAACACACTGGAGAATCTTCTTATTCAGGGTCTCCGGTTGGGAGGCTTAAATGGAGATATAAGACAGGAGGTATTGTTTTGTCTTCACCCGCCATAGGTTCAGACGGTACGATATACTTCGGCAGTGATGATAATAATCTGTATGCTTTGAACCCAGATGGAAGCCTAAAGTGGAAGTATAAGACAAATGGTAAAATCAGGTCCTCTCCAGCTATAAGCCTTGATGAAACAATATTTTTCGGTAGTTACGACGGATTTCTATACGCATTGAATCATGACGGAAGCTTAAAATTCAGCTTTCCGGCAGAGGATTCTGTACATTCTTCTCCAACAATAGGTTTAGACGGAACGATTTACTTTGGCGGTTTAGACGGCTTCCTGTATGCTCTGACTCCGGAAGGAGCATTAAAATGGAGATACAATGCAGGTGGCAGGATTTTCTCTTCTCCTGCGATTGGCCCCGATGGGGCAATGTATTTTGGGGATGATAATGGAAATCTCTACGCTCTAAACTCCAACGGATCTTTAAGATGGAAATACACGGTTAGAGGCTGGATCGAATCTTCCCCTGCCATTGGACCTGACGGATCAATATACTTCGGCTGTAGCGACACCTATCTTTATGCTTTAACCCCTGATGGAGGATTGAAATGGAAGTATAGAACAGGAAACTGGATTATTTCTTCTCCCGCTGTAGCTTCTGATGGAACAATATATTTCAGTGGTGGTGACCATTGTATCTACGCTTTAAACCCGGACGGTGTCTTAAAATGGAGGTTTGAAACAGGTGCAGAGATAGCCTCATCTCCCGCCGTTGACTCAGACGGAGCAGTGTATGTTGGGAGCTACGATGATTTTCTTTACGCTTTAGACCCTGATGGAGCTTTAAGGTGGAAATGTGAAACAGGGTGGGCAATATCGTCATCTCCTGCGATCAGCTTTGACGGAACAATATATGTGGGAAGCTGGGATACCTATCTGTACGCCGTCGGGAAAGATGTTTCAAACATAACGTGCTGCCTTTCTATTAGAAGGATAAAAGAGGGGGAAAGTGTTCAAATATTCGGAAAAATATCTGTTAACGTTTCTTCAAAAGTAATAGTATGGTTTTCTTCTGACGGAGCAACCTGGAATTCTCTAACGAGCATAGATACGGATGAGGAAGGATCGTATTTCTTCACATGGAACAATATTGAAAGTGGGGAATATTTTATCAAGGCCTCGTGGCAAGGAAACGATGATTATTATGATGCGAACAGTAGCATCGAATATTTAATCGTTGAACCTTCGACCGTCGAATCATCTGTTGGAGATCGCTTATTGCTAGTAAGTATGATAGCCGTTGTAATTATTTTTGGGTTCTTGCTTATGACGCTAAGAAGGAGGAAGATATTAAGGTCAACCTTCTTGACTTAGATGCATCTGTTAAACATTCGAGTGAATCGAATTGCTTTTGAGGAAGAACTTCAGCGCGCGCTCGTGCAACGAATGCAGTAAGTAGATGAACAGATTGCCCTTATACTGTCAATCCAATAGGGCATGAATTAAAACATTTTTTACAACCTGTGCACACTGTCAAGTCCGCGTTCATAGTTAAGGCTGAGATTCTATTGAATGCTCCGAATATTGTGCCGAGTAGACAGTATCCGCACCAGACTCTTCCAATGATTAGGACTACTATTAATACTGCTAAGAGGGTTGCTATGTGGATCGAAACTCCAATAGGTATGAGGTTTAGGCTAAGAATGAAGATGTTGGGTAATGCGGCGAATAGCCTTCCGAACTGGCAATACCTGCAAAACACTGTTTCTCCGGTAATATGAGCTATTTCTTAATTTCCACTCGTTATAGGAGAGAGGACACGTTATTTTGTGAATTTCCTTAACGGATCTGTTTCCACGTATTTTATTAGGATTAGCAGGCAAGGGATTAAAGTTACTGAGGACACGGGGCCCCATAGCAACAGCCCCATGGAGTATGTCTGTCCCTGGGCTGGCGGCAGGTCTGCAAGGAGGCCGGATACGTAGCGGGCTAAGGCTTGCAGTATGTTCAGCGGCACGCTGACCAAGCCAACGTAGCTGCCTGCGCGAGCCTCCCTCTTAGACAACTCGTCTTCCTGCGCCATGTCTGCCGTAACGGGGTTCGGCAAGAGGTACCAGCCTGAAATCCCTGCTCCGACGAATGTGACGAACAGGACTGCTTGAATCACCCTTGGGACAGGGTTTAGAACCGGCTGGCCGAAGACTAGCGTTAGAGGCAGGAAAACCACTAGGATCATGAGAGACGTTACTAGTGGCTTCTTCTTCCCGGTTTTCCTAGCTATCCTCGCCCAGACGAAGAAGAGCACTATGGTTAGCAGGAGCATGAGGCCTCCTGCCACCATATACTCGACGTCGCCTAGGCCCAGAACTCTCTGCAAATAGCTTATAACCAGGCTTGCGAGAACCGCTGTTGGAATAGACATGGCCCCCTGGAGGGCAAGCCACGCCCGGTAGTTCCTGTTGCTCCAAAGTATGGAGAGCTCTCTCCGAACAATGGGTTTAGGAATCGGTTTCTCCTCCTCCCTTATCTTGAGGACGGCCGGCATGTACAATACTATTTCAAAGACGGCTAGAGCCAGTAGTATCCCTAGGAAGGCGAGAGAGCCTGTTTTCAGAAGGGTTGGAAGCAGGAAGCCAACTGGTATTCCAACGACTTGCGCCATCATGCCGAAAATGTTCTGGTATGCTGAGACCGTAACTCGATCCTCGGGGCCGACGATTTCCGCGAGCCACGCCATGTAGGGCGTGCTTAGAAGCCCGTAGCTCATGTTCGCAAGGCTAATGAAAAAAGTCGCGTACACGAACAACAGGATTTCATCCGTAACCGGTATGAAGTAGCTCGGCATGAATATCATGATGGTTGAAAACGCTAGAAGCAGGCTGCCTGCTAAAACATACTGTCTGCGTCTACCCCATCTCTTTGATACAGTTATGTCGCTCAGATAGCCGAAGTACCAGCCGAAAAAGGCTATGACTAGTTTTCCGATGGCGAATGCTACGCCGGTTAGAAAACCACTCAGCTTCAGAAAATCCCAGTAGAACCAGAACGTCGCAAGATCTATAAGGGACAAGAGGATTGAGGAGCCGAGCCTCCCCATGGCGTATATTAGCTTTCCCCTCCTAGTTAGAACCATGGTTCACCTGCAATATGCTGCATAATAAGTATATAACGTTTTCAAAAACTGCTAACTCAAAACCGGCTACGAGCCAGGTGGACATTATCGTTATTCAGCTTTCCCCGGCAAGCCTAATTTGGCCATGTCATAGTTGTTGCTGAGGATGGGGGAATAACCATATCCTTAAGAAAGGACTTTTCGAAATCACATTTTGCGAGCCACTTTTAAATACTGTTGACACTCTTTCAACCCGGTGGGTGAAAAAAATGAGGATTGAGCCGAGGAAAACTGTGGAAATAGACGTTGTAGAGGAAGACCTCTTCGTCGGGGGTCATTCAACCATCAAGGCTAAGACTGGTGAAGCAATCATCGTGAAGGGAAATGTGGAGTTTGAAGGGGATTGCGATATTCTTTCCAGTCTGCATGCCTATAGCCTTAATCTTGAAAACGGTGGGAAGATTAATGTTCAGGGCAATCTTATCGTGGAGAAAGCCGTTAGGCTTGAAGATGGCGAGCTGCGGGTGAGTGGAAGGCTTGAAGCCGAGGAAGTGGATGTTGGGAAAGTGGTTAAGGTTGGTAATGGTTTGAAATGCAGGAGTATAAGTGTCGGAGGAGTTTTGGAATCAGGGGGCGACGTGGATGCTGAAAACATAAGCGTGGGTGGAACTATGTCTGTTCAGGGGAATGCGAAGGGGAGTAAGCTTGGTGTAGGAGGCACGCTGACTGTTAAAGGTTTAACGGAGCTTGAGAAGCTTGACGTGGGCGGTGTAGCGAAGATCAACGGGGGGAGAATAGTGGATATAAATGTTGGAGGAGTTTTCGAATCGGCTGGAAAGCTGGTTTTCGAGAAACTGAATGTGGGAGGGGTTGCGAAGCTGAAGGTGGTGGATTAAGAATGGGAATAAAGGGGACGCATATTTCAGTCGGCGGTGTTCTGGATGTGGATGGGAGCTTGGAGGTTGACGAAGTAAGTGTTGGAGGGACAGTCGTGGTCAAAGGCTCCGTTAACGTAAAGAAAATGTCGGTTGGCGGAAGGCTGAAAGTGGATGAGAATGCTTCAGTAGGAGACAGGCTGGAGGTAGGCGGGGTTGTGAAGATAGGCGGAGAGTTGAAAGCCGGCGTAGTGGAAGTGGGAGGGGCTTTAGAGGCTGATGCCTGTTTCGCGGATGGCGTCAAGGTTGGTGGGAAAGTGGAAACTAGGAGGGGTTGCAGGTCTAAAACGTTTGAAATAGGAAGGAGGGGTAGAGTCATAGGCCCTGTTGTCGCCGAGTACGTGAAAATAGGTCGTGGCGCGAGTGTTGAGGATGTTTATGCCGGCCGGCTTGAGCTCGGGGAGAACTCTTCAGCCCGCAACGTTTACGCGGGGGAAGCGTATTTGAAACAGGGCTGCAGGGTTGCCGGTGAACTCCTGTATGTTGAAAAGCTGGAGCTAGAGCACGTGGCACAGGTGAACTCTAGGAAAGTAGAGAAGCTTCCTGAGCCTCCCATCTAGGGTTAACCTTAAATTTTTTATAGTTGCGTCTGGAGGTGAAGGCAGAGGCGCATGGGTAAAGCCAAGAGGCATAGGCTCCAGCTGTACGCAGATATTCTCAGGACGCTGAAGGTTCACGGAGAAGGATGTGGAATAACAAGGCTATCTTACGGGGCCAACATGCCTCTCGACAGGGTTAAGAAACTAGTTGGGGAACTGGCTTCACACGGGTTGATAGCTAGAAGGACTGACGACCCGAGGGTCTTCGTCTTGACGGCGAGGGGAATGGAGTTTCTAGATGCTTTCGACAAGCTCGCGATCTTCCTCGAATAATACTCGATCCATTACGCGTTTGTAAAAACCATGCTTTTTAATCGTCCTCTCCTAGGCAAAATTTATCTAAGCATGAGTATTAATCTATGAAGGAGAAGGGCAGATGGTCACGTATACGGATGAGATGGAAGCTGCGGAGAAGCTTATACGCGAATGGAAGGGTGGCTCATACCTCTTTGGAGAGGCTGTGCTAGATAGGGTTGGGAACCTTGTAGGAGAATATGGTGGTAATGCTCTGCTCGTGGCGTCGAGCGCTAACCCTTGGATCCGGGAGCCGCTGGAAAGGGTTTCTGATTCTCTTAAGAAGGAGGGAATTAAGCACGATGTGGTTCTGGGTGCAAGGCCCAACTCTCCTCTTGCCGACCTTTACAGGATAGCTTATCATGCAGCACTCTACAGGCCCAGGAGCCTCATCGCGCTTGGCGGGGGAAGCACGATAGACGCTGTTAAGGCTGCAAGCGTCTTGGCCACGTATTCTCCTGCTGAAGTTAGCAGCGTATTGGGCGTCAGCTGGGATAAGGCTTGCACAATAGAGCCATACTTCGGCACAGGCTTAGTAACAAGGATGGGGAAAGCAACAGGCAGGGATATTCTGCCGATAATTGCTGTGCAAACCGCTTCAGGCTCCGCTTCCCACCTGACTAAGTACTCGAACATAACGGACCCTGTAGCCGGGCAGAAGAAGCTCATCGTTGACGAGGCGATAGTCCCGAAAAAAGCTGTCTTCGACTATCTCGTGACGCTCGGCGCTCCCCGGAACCTAACTGTAGACGGGGCTCTCGACGGCATTTCCCACATCTGGGAAGTATTTATGGGGGCAACCGGCAAAGAATACTACGGCAGGATAAAGGAGATCGCTCAGGTCGGGATCAAGCTAATAGTGAACAGCCTCAGGCCAGCTATAGAGAGGAATGATTTGAAGGCTAGGGTTGCTCTGGGGCTGGGAACCGACCTTGGGGGATACGCTATAATGATCGGTGGAACAAGTGGCCCTCACCTGGGTAGTTTTTCGCTAGTCGACGTCCTAACGCACGGAAGAGCCTGCGCGATTCTTAACCCTTACTACACAGTGTTCTTTGCTGACAGGATAGAGGATCAGCTCACCACTATTGCTCCAATACTTAGGGACTCTGGCTTCATAAGCGAGGATCTGGATAACCTAGCGGGCAGGAAGCTGGCGGAAGCTGTTGCTAAGGGTTTTCTCTCTTTCTACAGGTCTCTAGGGGTTCCTACTACGCTGAGGGAGGCGGGGGCTTCAAGGCTGCACCTGGAACGGATGATGCTTGCAGCCAAAGACCCGCAGCTCAAGATGAAGCTGCTCAACATGCCAGTGCCGTTAGACCCTGAAAAAGGGGATGTAGAGAGGTACATGAAGGGAATATTGGAGGCAGCGTTCACTGGAGACCTCAACCTAATCAACAGCTGAGGCCCTAGCCAGGGTTGGTTAATAGCACTCGCGTTCAGCGTATTAAAGCGTCTACAGACTTCCACCGGGACAACCGGATCGGATAGTAATGCTTAATAATGTTTTTAAACATGGCTTGCACTGTGGAAACAGAGTTTGCAAGAATACCGGTGATCGACTGCCACATGCATGTAACGAGCATCCGGGAGGCCAGCAATGTTCTTGAAATAGTTTCTGAAGCAGGTTACCATGGAGCATCCCTCTTAAGCATCATAGATTATAAGAGGGTTAATTTTAATCCTGACGTGTTGCTTCTAAAAGCTTTACATCCGGAAATGTTCTACGCTTTCGGAAGCCTTGACTACTCTTTCATTTTCACGGGAAGCCGGCCCCAACCGCTTCGCGAGCAGGTGGACAGGCTTCTGAACATTGGGTTTGACGGGATTAAAATGGTTGAGGGTAAACCTGTTTGCAGGAAACTTTTGAAAATCAGGTTTGACGATCCTTTCTACGAGGATTATTTTCAGCGTCTCGAGGACACTGGGCTCCCTCTGCTTTTTCACGTCGCTGACCCCGAGGAATTCTGGGATCCTGAGAAAGTTCCGGTTTGGGCTAAGACGCAAGGCTGGTTTTACGACCAGACTTATCCCCCGAAAGAACAGTTCTACGAAGAGGTTGAAACGGTCTTAGAAAAACATCCTCGTTTAAAAGTTGTATTTGCGCATTTCTATTTTCTCTCCGCAGACATGGAGGCGGCTTCAAGCTTTCTGGAGGAACATGAGAATGTTCACCTCGACCTAACACCAGGAATAGAGATGTATCATAATTTCTCGATGAAAAAAGAGGCTTGGCGGGAATTCTTCATGAAATATGAGGACAGGATACTGTTTGGCACCGACATATTTGGCGGCGAGAGGGTTGAAAGCGCACTAGCCAAGGTACGGCTTGTCAGGGAATTTCTGGAAACAGATCAGGGCTTAAATCTGCCGAGGGGGACGCTCGAGAAAATATACTGTTCGAATTTCCACAGGATTGTAGGCTTTAGACCTAGGGAGCTTCAACTCGACCTTGCCGTAGATGAGTGTAAGCGGCTTGCTAGGGAGGAGGCCTCTCTGAGCCTAAAGCCGTTGGAAGAATCCGCTGCGTGGCTCGTTGCCGAAAAAATGAGGAGCTTGACCAAATCCCCGTGACGACTAATTCGCATGTTTTTAAAGAAAGCCGTATGAATATGGTATTCAGAGTCCGCCACCTATTGGCTCGTGATTCGAGTGGATGCGCGACGTATAGGGAAAAGGGATAGGTCGGAATCCAGTGGAATGAAGACTAATATGCTAGCATAGCGTTTACCGTAAGGGTTGAAGAAGCCTCGTGGGAGACAAATATCAGCCTTCATCCCTACTCTTTTATTAAATAGGATTATTGAGTCTTTAAAGGCTACACCGGATTTTGATGAAGTTCCGGCGACTAGTCGGTACGAGGCCTTGAGAGGCAGGGTGAGGGGTAGAAACGTAATAGTTTATCGCACCGGCAGTATTGTTTACGATGAGTCCTTAGAGGAGGTGAGAAGAATTTTGGAGGAAGCCCTTTATGAGCATTATAGGATGGATGGCATAGTCGTCGGGTCGGATGAGGCTGGGAAGGGCGAAGCCCTAGGCCCCCTTGTCGTCGCGGCAACAGCCCTGACCCCTAGACAGGCAGCATACCTCCAGTCGATAGGCGTTGCAGACAGCAAGATTGTTCCGGAGAGCAGGATTCAGGATCTTGCTGGAGTGATTAAGCGGGCTTCACTAAGCTACTATGTTTTAAGAATCAGTCCCTTCAGGCTTAACGAGATGTTTAGGACGAAGAAGTATGGGAACCTTAACGATATCCTTGCGAGGGGACATGGCTTGGTTCTGAAAAGGGTTGTTTCGAAGATCCGTGAAAAACCTACACGAGTGATCATCGATAAGTTCGATGCCAGCAAAAGCGGTCTGAGGGTGAGGGGTATCGAAAAGGCCTTGGATGGACTGGAGGTTTATGCTGTTGAGAAAGGGGAGGTTTTCCCGGCGGTTGCTGCGGCCAGCATACTCGCTAAAGATGTCTACTTGACATGGATACGTAAGAACGTTGATGGAGACATGTTGAAAAAGATAAAGGAAGGGGATTATAGCGTAATCGAAGCCAAAGATAGGTTTTATTATTTTAAGGTGTGTTACATAAAAGAATAAGGATTGATTATAAAATGTTTATGGCCTACAAAAAGATGTATAAATGTTCGGTAGCAAGGGTCGATGAAAACATTGGCAGCGCGCGCAGCATGAGAGATAACGTCTCCCTTTTGGAAGAATTGGATTTTTGAAATCGGCATAATCGTCCTTTTTGCACCTTAATCTTTATAGGAGCCTAAAACGTTGAAATCGGATGTGGTGGAAAAGTTAAAATTCCTCTGCTATGTTATTACATTGGCTTGACGGAGCTACTCTATATGAATGATTCGTATTTGAAGGAGTTCGAAGCTAGGGTTGTTGAAGTCTTAGGAGACAGTGTAGTGCTCGACAAGACAGCATTTCACCCTAGGGGAGGAGGTCTTCCAGAAGACACCGGGACTCTTATTAAAGAAGGGAGGGAAGTAAAGGTCGTTCAGGTGTCAAGCGAAGGGGGAAGGGTCCAGCATTCCGCACCAGGCCACGGGTTTAGCGAGGGCGATACTGTCAAAGGTGTCCTGGACTGGGAGAGAAGATACCTAATCATGAGGATGCACACAGGTATTCACGCTTTAGCATCGGTCTTCAATAAGAGGGCTGGGGCCCTAATAACTGGGAACCAGGTTAACGTGGATAAGTCTAGGCTCGACCTGAACCTTGAGAAGATGGATAGGACCCTGATAGATGATGTTTTCCGTGAAACTAACAGAGAGCTTGCCTCGGGAAGAATGGTTAAAATATACTATCTTCCAAGGGAAGAGGCCCTTAAGATACCTGGGATAGTTAAGCTCGCCGAGGCAGCTCCGCCCAGTGTTGAAAGGCTCAGGATAGTTGAGATAGAGGGGCTGGATATTCAGGCTGACGGCGGGCCTCACGTAGCTAACACAAAGGAAGTGAGGGAGTTGATCCTCTTAAAAGTCGAAAACAAGGGAAGGAACAATAGGAGAGTTTACTTCACACTTAAATAACTGTATAGCGTGCACTAGAAAATAAAAAATCTTTCGAATGTCCAACAGTTAAGGCTAGTTTAACCTGGTTTCGACCTACTTGCAGATACTAATCAAAAACGAGGAAAAGGGGATAGAGGTTTTATTTACATGCAAGGAAGCCCATAGCTATAGTAAAAGTTTACATTGCCCCAATGATTCTCTCCACCCCAGCAATCGTGACCTACTTGTGCAGTATTTTCAAAATTCACTGAGAGAAAAGGAGGCACGTAGTAAAGGAGAGCGGATGCTCTACCTCTCGCCTCCACATAACAGGCAGTTGTGTGTTGTCCGGAAACTTCCTTATTTAACCAGCATGTGGTCCAAAGTGGGAAGTGAACTTGATGAGAAGCATATGCATAAACCCAAATTTCAACCCCATAATTCCAGTAAAAATCCCCTGCTGCAGTCACCGAATATATCAAATTAGATCCTAGATAAGCGTATGTCGTAGTCCAGTCATAAGTATGGTAGATGGTTCCTTCTACGTAAGTTACAGAATTTATTTGAATCGGGATTTCGTAGTAAGTTGCCTCTCCCTTTACTTCGTAATGAATTTTCTCATTGGTTGTATCGTTGCAGGACTTTGAATAAATCGTCTTTAGGATAAAAATGCTTACTTGAGTCCTTTTTTCTAAAACATCAATCTTACCTCCAGATAGTTTCCAAGAAACCTCAAGATAATGGTTAGGTTTGTCCGTTGAAAAAATTGTTATATAATAGTTCTCTATAACTTCGAATGTAGCAACGTCTTGAAAGGGAAATATTTCTTTCAAGATCTCTTTACTTTGGGGCTCTATCTCCACTCTTTTATAAGGAAAACTTTTTGGAATTCTGTTAAATTTATTTATGAATGCTTGAGTTGTATTAATTACTTCCGGCATATTATTTTGTGGAAACTCAATTCTAAAACTTACGTTCGTGTTCATACAGGAAGGACAAAAGGGGCCGAGCCTGCTGCTTATCCCCATCGAGAATGGAATAGTGCTAATTGTAAGAAAACTAATGCATCCAATAGTTAGGAGGATCAGGAAAGACCCGTATGAAATTATCTGATCCCAGAACCTTGGATTCTTTACTCCTTCTTTCATAAATTACTGTAGTTGCCAACTTAATATAAGTTTTTTTTACGAATATAAATTATTGAGCACACGCTGATATACTTCATGGAAACGGTAAGATATTGGCACACGTCAGCATAGGTAAGGCATATAATCCGTCAGGTAAGCTATAGATATATCGGATATTGATGGTAAATACGTTAGCGCGTGCTTACAAATGTAAATTATCGGATGCGTGCAGTGATATCTACAACGAGCTATAAAGCAAGGTTTAAATACTACTTTAAAACTAGTTTTATTAATGACCGATAAAATTACTTCCCTGAAACTCAATCCAGAGCTTTGGAGGAAGGTGAAACTACTTGCGATAAAGAGGGGGGTTACTCTTAAAAGTTTGATTGAAGAATTGCTTGCCCTTGAGGTTGAGGGAGAAGAATTTTTCGAAGGCGAAATACGAGTTTCAAAGGAACTGTTAGCAGCTTTAGAGGAAAGGAGGAAGAAAGGAAGAGTACCTTTTGTCATCAAATCGAAGAAAAGCGCTATCGAACTCGTAAGAGAAGGGAGGGGAGAATGAAAGTAAGTTGGATACTCCAAGCTACTACGTTGACACCAGCCTCATAATAGCCAGGTATAAACCGTTGGACGAACTGTATGAGGATTCTAACGCGTTTTTTGAAAGCAATTTTAACTTCGTGATATCCCCAATTACACTCGTTGAATTATATTGCGTTCTCTCAAGATTGAGAAATGAGCTTGACATTCCGTTCCAAGCAGAACCTTTAATGGACACATTGGTAACATTCATAATAAAAGACTGTAGGCTTAAGTTAATATCAAAAAGTCGCTGCATAAAAAGGGATTTTGCTGGATATGCTTGTAGAATTAGTTTGGAGCACTATGTTGCGACTAAGCTGGCAGGCTCATTATGCCTTAGAACACTGGATATGCTCCACCTGTCTTATGCGTGGATTCTGAAGAAAACATCCGGCATAAATCTATTTGCCACTGGAGACGAAGAAATACTTAAAAAAGCAGAGAGCATAAGAAAAAGCCTTGGTATCAAAGTTTATCATCCGAAACAAGCAGTGCGAGCCTAAAAATATGCTATACTTGGAAAAGGGCAAGATATTTAACACCGTCATCATTTCCAATTCACTTCGAATCCTATAGGCTTCTCCACTGCCTTCTATACTGTTCTTATCCCCTTCGTCTCGTTTCCGCGCGGGAGCTTGCTGTTCGGGCTTCTAAATGCTGCGAAACAAATATCTGGGACGCCAGGCCTCAAGTAGTGCACGTCTCCTCTGGAAAATCTCTCCTGCATTGTTTTCATAACTCGCGTGCCAACTATACTGGTAGGCATCATAATACTCCTCATGGTGCTTCGGCTTGATAAAACGTCCTAAGACCTCAATCTAAGGGGTTATCACAACGCCATTACACACTAACAGGAAGATGGGCTTAGCACGTGTGTTACCCTGCTACTCTTGTTCCAATAAGTCTTCATCTGCAACCGCCATGCTTAAATAATGCTGCATTGAAAAAGCTATTAGCGTGATTAACTCCGATTTCATAGGGCGTAGGCTAAGGGAAGTAGAGGAAGCTCTCAGCTATATGAAGCTTATACTTGAGAAGAGCGAGGAAGAGTTTACAACTAGCTTTGAGTCCAGACTCGCTCTCAAGCACCTAGTGCTATTGACGGTAGAGTCTGCAGCATCGATAGCCCTCCACATCTTATCGGATAAATTCAAAAAGAGGGTTGAGAGCTACGGAGAGGCGTTTGAGGAGCTCTCCTACAACGGCGTGATCAAGCCTGAGACTGCACCGGAATGGCTGCTCTCGCCAGCTTGAGGAATCTCATCGTGCACAGGTACTGGTTGGTTAATGACTCAAGGATCTATCGGGAGGCTAAAGCCTCCAGTATGCGGCTGATTAGCAAGTTCGTTGAGGAGGTGAGGGAGTACGTCGAGAGAGGTTAAGTACTATGAGGCGGGGTCGCAGGAGAAGGAAGAGGCACTAGAGAAGCTCCGGGAGTATCTTTCGCGTCATGGAGAAGTTCTTGTGGCTGTGGTTTACGGAGGCTTTACGCGGAGGAATTTTTTCAGAGACATGGATGTGGCAATTTATACAGGCGGCCTGGTCGAGGACCCGCTTAGCCTTGAGACCGAACTTTGCATTGAGCTTTCAAAAGTGCTCCGTATCCCTGTTGACACCAGAGTTGTGGATGACGCTCCGCCATGGTTTAAGCTTAAAGTATTGACGAGCGGCATGGTGGTATATGAGAGGAAGCCTGGGGCTGCAACGTTGCTTCTAAAGGAAGCAGTTGGCGATCTGCAAGACCTAGCAATTAAACTTGCAGCCAACCCGTGAAGTCAACGCGATGCATAGGCTTACCCACGTGTAGCGCGCGCTATTTTGCTAACCATCCCTTTTAAATCATTTCTGGAAGATGTTTCCCATACTGTGAAAGCTCACCCTTCCTGTCTTGCTTCAACCTGCTCTATCAGCCCGTTCGCTACGCAGCTGCCAGCAAAACAGGCCATAAGGAGGTTCTGTCAACGATTCGTTAACCTTAGAAAGACATTTAAAAGCGGGGGAGCATCGAAAAACATGGGCAAAGCAGCTTCAGAGTTTAGAAGAGTCGTCCAAGTCGGGATTGTTGTTAGAAGCATTGAGAGAAGCATAGGTGTTTGGGAGAATCTTCTTGGCGTAAAGGCTTCAAACATAGTTGAAACCGAGCCGCATGAGAAGACTGGCATGAAGTATAGGGGTAAGGCTGCGGAGGGAAGAGCCAAACTAGCATTCCTACAGCTTGAAAACATAACGATAGAGCTGATAGAGCCTGTTGGGGGGCCAAGCACATGGAGAGAATTTTTAGAAAAGCATGGTGAGGGGATTCATCATATTGCTTTCAACGTGAGAGATATGGAATCGGTTAAGAGTAATCTAAGGGGAATGGGCATAGAAATAGAGCAGGAGGGAGGTTTCACAGGAGGCTCATACGCCTACACGGATCCGAAGAGCCCGCTGGGAATCATAATAGAGCTTCTCACGCATCACTCTTAGCTTCCTTAAAACCGACAATGAGGGACGCAATATTTATATATTGAAAACACGGAACAATGATAAATTGAGTGAAAAGTATAGCGTCACCATCCTGTTTATTCTTCTGATTGTTCTAAGCCTTAACCTCACTATTGTTCTGGCGCAGTTAACCATCAAACCCGATACGCTTCCGAACGCAGCTGTAGGGCAGTTCTACAGTGTTCAGCTCTATACTGAACCGAAAAGAACAGTGGACAATTGGGAAGTCTCTTCAGGAAGCCTACCGCCGGGCTTAACGCTGAGCAAGCAGGACGCTTATAACGCGGTCATTTCAGGAACACCCTCCAGCGTAGGCACATACCAGTTCACCGTGAAGGCTAGGATAACAGTTCTCGGCCAGCCTCAGCCGATATATGTTTATAAAGACTACGCGATTAACGTGGAAGGACTCGCCATATCTCCAGATTCCCTCCCAGAGGCGACTGAAGGCTCTCCCTACGGTGCGACAATACAGGTTACGGGAGGCACACCGCCATACAGCTGGAGTGTCACCGGCTTGTCGACTGAACGCACCAACCTAACCTGGCAGGTCGTGGGTTGCTGCCCCGTGGGGAGAACAGACAGGATAAGCATAGGTGGGACTCCGTTGATCGGAAGCCACGGAGAATACTCTGTTACAATTAGGGTAAGGGACGACAAGGGGCTCACAGCCTCGAAAACATACACTTTAAGAATAAAAGAGGTTCCGTGGAGATACAGCGTCACGGTTAGACGTTTGACGGATGAGGGGGACGAGTCTAGGGCAGTGGTGTATTTAGACGAAATTGTCTTGGGGCGTGCGCGCGGGACTGAACAAAGCCTGTTTGAGGTCACCGTTAGACGCACATCGGGGGTGGGAAACAGGACTTTTCGAATAACTCCTTGCTTCGTGACGGCGGAAGGAAGCATCTTGGATATTCCGGGGGTAACTCTGTCTCCCCCTTGTGAAGGCGTGGTCGGCAGCAGGGATCTCGTGTGCACAATCGCTATCCAGATTGGTACCAGATATCCTTATCTCAGCGAGGAGCGCGATTTCAGGCTTAGAATCACTACAGAGCCGGAGGAAATCGAGCCTTCAGGTCCTGAAGGAATGGATGTTAGAATTGTTACGGTTAGCTTTAAGGGGTTACGTGTAGATGTAAGGGTTTCGGCGATCCCGGTTCAAGTATTAATGGATTCTGTACCTCTTGTAGAGGGCAAGTCGACTATTTTTAAAATCAATGTGCAGGCTATATGCGACAGAACGCCTAAAGTTCCCGTGCAATTTGATATACGTCTCTCTCTACCATTCTCCGAATGGGATTGGGAACTACCTGACAATCATGATGCTACTTCAGGATGGGTTGAAACTACTGTTATAATTCCTCAGAGCATGTTTTCAAGAACAATAGTAGTTGAAGATCATATGGCTTCCAGATATGTAGGAGAAACTGACATATATCTCCCCAGGGTGCACTCTTATACCGGTACTGGTGTCTTAACAGGAGATCCGTTTATAGGAAGCTACTATACGGCCTCTTATCCTAGCTCTACACCCAGACCAAAATACTGCATTTTCGGTTATCCTCCTAGCCACACGGGTGAGAGGAGAGAAAGCGGTACAGTAATTTATAGTGTTATAGCAGATATAGGAGATAGGGTGAGAGAAATAGATGAAGACAACAATGTATTCAGTTCAACTAAACGTGTTGTGAGAACGAGGCCCATAAGAATCCTCTTCTACCCTTGGGCTGAGAATGCTACTGAAAGAACAAGTGCCTTAGACACTGATTTGGGTGGGCATTGGTCATCTGAATCGGCTTTTAGAACGGGCGTATTGTTACCTAAAGCTAGGGAACAGGTCGAGTTTCTTCAAGCAATCTACCCGACGGCGGAAGGCGCGATACGTTGGAATATTGTTCCAACCATACGGATTAGAAATTTATACCTGACTTGTTGGAGAGAATATAATGCATATATTAGATCTACCTGTCCCTGTACAGACTGTAACTATCCTTGCGACGATGCCTGCAGAGACTGGTGTACTTGCTCAGGGAACGCAGCCTGGAGTTTCCTATATGGTACAAATGGCTTGGCGAGGATGGCTGACGATGCTGGATATGACTTCGTCATAGCGTTTCGAGTTGTAGGTGGAGGAGGATGCACCTGGTCTTCGTCTAGGCCAAAGGCAGCCTACGTAGATGTCTATTCCTGCGTCTCCTGTTTATCTCACGAAATGTACCATGTCTTAGGCCCGATGCCTTACGACGACTACTCATGCCCAGAAGCACATCAATGTCCAGAGGGCTACTGGGTTAACAATGAGGAGTATATTGCACCGGGACGTTGCTACATAATGTCGGCGTGCGGAGGGGCTCCGTGGTGGATCCAGCCTGAAATGTATAGAAGACTGATGTTCGGATGGTTTAATCCTTCTGGCGGAGACCCGATGGCGATACGTGTGAGCGGAGTGATCTATCTGAATGGAACTGGCCGCCTAGATCCTTTCAGAGTACGCAATGCTAGCAGGGTTGAATCTCCAGGCTTACCAGGGGACTATTCGATAGTGTTGCTGGACTCGAATGGGGTTGAGCTTTCAAGGTTTGGAATAAACGCCACGTTCTGGGGAGAAATGTATACGGATAGGTATAGCTTCATGTTCTACCTGCCTTTCAGTGAGAATATTTGCATCGTGGAACTCAGGGATTCCGAGAACAGGGTTCTGGACAGGAGGATTGCATCCGCCAACAAGCCCCAGGTGAAAGTCCTCATCCCTAAGGCGGGGGAAATAGTTTCGAGCCTGAGGAGTAACTTCACGATATCCTGGGAAGGCAGGGATGCTGACGGGGACACGTTGTACTATACTGTTCTAATGAGCCCAGACGGGGGAGAAAGCTGGCTTCCCATAGATATTGATTTAACTGTGGATTCCATCACATGGGATCCGAGTCCCTACGATTCTTCTGAAAACTACGTGGTTAAGGTGATTGTTTCAGATGGCTTCTATAGTAGCGAGAACATCTCCGGCGTCTTCACCATAGGGCCCTACGTTCAGCTGAAGGTCGAGTCGCCATATGGCGATACCAAGGGCTCAGGCTGGTACCTAGTTAACGAGACCGCCACATTCAGCGTTGCGCCGACGCAGGTTAAGATAGAGGGCCTCCTAGGAATCCTAGGGGGCTATTATGAGTTTGCCGGATGGTCCGGGGACTCTTCTTCAACCAGCCCATCCTCAACCATAATGATGAATAGCGACAAAACTGTTGTTGCAATGTTCAAGCCGAACTACACGATGCCCATAGTATGCTTGGCGATAGTGGTGGTGATTACTCTGCTTGTCCTAACGATCATCCTGAGAAGGAGGGGACAAAGGCTTCCTCCGCCACCTTCACCCACTTAATTTTTTCACCAGCGGCGTAGGACTCTCGCAATCATATTTCAACCGAGCAAAATGTTTTTATAGTCGAGTATGGTATACATGGTATACCATGGTATCGGTTACAGTCTCAGTAAAGGTTCGCAAAGAGCTCATGGAGCTAGCCGATAAGATGGTTAAGTATGGCCTTGCGAAAAGCAGGTCGCATGCTTTCAACATAATGATTGAAAAAGGGCTCAGCAAGGTTGTCGAGGAGGTTGAATTCTGGGATTCAGCCCACGAAAAAGTTGAGGAGTTGAAGAAAACGAATTTTAGGATTAGGCACGGTCGTCTTAACGAGCTGCTCGAGGAAGACAGGGCCAGATGATTTACTTAGATACGAATGTCATTATCTCTTATGTTGACGAGTTGGATTCAAAGCACGGGGATGCAAAAAGCCTTCTCAGCACGCTTGAAGGCAATAGAGCTGTAAGTAGGCTTACTCTGGCGGAATTAGCTTCAGCTTTTTCCAGAGCTGATTTAGATAACCCTATGGCTTTCGCTCTTTATTCAATTGAACAATCTGGGGCTAAAGTTATAGACGTAGATTTTAACGACATAATAATTAAAGCTCCGAAGCTGGCTGAAGAGCTTAAGCTTAGAACCCTGGATTTGTTTCATCTAGTAATCTGTGCTGAAATCCATGCGGAAATTTTTGCAACGTTTGATGAAAATATTATTAACAAGTCGGAAGACATCCATAGATTGCTGAAGGTCAGAATTGTCAGCAAGTAGCTTTTTAAACTCCTCAGGAAAAGGCAAAAGATTAGAACGATGTTCGTTTTGAAGGATCCTAGAAAGCTTAAAATCCTCCAGTTAACATAGTATTCAGAGTTGAGGCTGAAGCTCTGGCTTCTAGATCTAAATGTGGATCTCCTTTCCGGCAGAGATGCTGTTTTCCTCTGGGGGGTTTCAGATGCTGGAAGAAGAGTTTTACTTGTTGATGACGAGGTTGAAAACTTTTTCTTCCTAAAGCCTTTGAGCAGTATTGAACCTGAGGAGGCAGTTAGGGAAGCCATTCCTGAGGGTAGGCGCTACGGCGTCACCAGGATGGAGGTCTGCTCCAAGAGGGTTCTCGGGAAGCCTGTCCGGGTGGTTAAAGTATACGTGGACAGGTCTGAAAATGTTGAGAGGGCTGTTGGAAAGTTGGAGAAGCTTAAACTTTTCGAAAAAGCTTACGAAGGGGATATCAGGCTCTCGACGAGGTATCTTCTTGAGAAGAACATCACGCCGTCCTCCTGGCTTGAAGCAGAAGTTGAAAGCAACGAGTCCCTCCCATCCCTACCCAATGTTGAAACCTTCAGGGTTAAAACAGTTGAACCATTGGAGGAAGAAGGGGTTCCTGAGCTCCGCGTGATGGCTGCGCATTTTCTTAAAGTGGGTGAAAAAGGGTCTCCTAAGCCAGAGCATGATCCTATTGTTGCAATATCTACCTATGACGGGAAGATGTTGAGACAGTTTAAGTACGACGGGAAAACAGACAAGCATCTTATAGAGGATTTTCTGAATCATGTTAAAACTTTAGATCCAGATATTATAGTAGGGTACGGTATAACTGAGGACTGGAGTTATTTGGCAGAGAGGTGCAAGAGGGTTGATGTTCCGCTAGAGGTTGGACGAAACTATGCTAAGCCTCACACAAGCGTTTTCGGACACGTCTCGGTAACAGGGAGGATCAACATGGATCTTTTCCACAATGCACGTGAAAACCCGCAGTTGACGGAGTATACGTTGGACGAGTATGCTCAGTCACTCAGTTTAAGCGTCGAATACAGAATTCCTGAGCATAAATACCCCGAGTATCTTTGCTCTTCAGAGGCGGAGAGGCTTTTCAAACAATCCGAGGAGTATGCAAAGCTGGTATACAGGATTTGGATGATGCTGGGCGATTTCGCGATTCAGCTTTCCCAGATAACCGGCCTGCCGATGGACCATGTTTTCACAGCCTCCCCCGGCCACAGGGCTGAGGCATACTTGATCAGAGAGGCTTATTCCCTAGGGGAATTAATCCCTCAAAGGATTGAGAAGCCATACGTTCCTTACGCGGGGGGTCTAGTTCTACAACCTCAGGAAGGGGTTTACGAGAATGTTAGCGTTATAGATTTCTCATCCATGTATCCTAACCTCATGTTGAAATATAATATTTCACCTGACACGTATGTTCCTGAGGGTGAGGAATGCAGGGATTGCTTCGTCTCACCCGAGTCGAAGCACAGGTTTAGGAAGGACTACAGGGGGGTATACACAAGCATGCTTCAGAAACTCCTTGAGGCTAGGAGGAGCGTGAGGAAGAGGCTTGAAACCGTTAAGGAGGGGGGTGTTGAACACCGGGTTCTAGACGCTAGGCAGAAAGCCCTAAAGATACTTGCGAACACGCTTTACGGTTACGCCGGCTGGATCGGTGCACGCTGGTATCTCAGGGAGGTTGCTGAATCCGTTGCGGAATGGGGAAGGTATACGATAAGAATGGCTATTGAGAAAGCCAGGCAAATGGGGATGAAGATAGTCTACGGGGATACGGACAGCATCTTCATCATGGATGGCGAGAAGCTTAAGGAATTGCTGAGCTGGATTGAGCATGAGCTTGAGATGGAGGCGAGGGTCGACAAGAAATACAGGAGGATACTTTTCACCGAGGCGAAGAAAAGGTATGGTGGTCTTTTAGAAGACGGTGGTCTCGAGGTTGTGGGCTTAGAGGTTGTCAGGGGTGATTGGGCGGAGATTGCTAAGGAGACTCAGCTCGGGGTTCTCAAGACGGTGCTTGAAACAATGGATATTGGCAAAGCAGTGTCCTTCGTCAGAAGCATTATTACGGATACCAGAAGCGGTAAGATCGAGATGGAGAAGATGATCATATGGAAGAGGATGACTAAGCCCCCGGAGGCCTACGAAGTCAGGGCGCCGCACGTTTTAGCTGCGCTCGAGCTCTCTAAGAGAGGCTGGAGAATAGACGTAGGAGACAAGGTTGGCTACATTGTTATAAGGGGGTCTTCGAAAATAGGTGAGAGGGCTAGACCCTACCAGCTTGTTGAGAAGAAGGATATTGATTACGAGTACTATGTTAAGAACCAGATAATTCCAGCGGCAATGAGAATACTAAAAGTGTTTGGGGTAGATGAGCAGACCCTGCTGCAAGAACCTAGGAAGGGGTTGATGGCATTCGGAACAGGCTGAAAACTCTTCTATTCGAACACTTAGACTTCTGGCGACGCTTGCGTAAGGTTTTAATGGCATAGAGAAACCGTATTGTTCAACGGCTGAAAAGATGCTTGGACACGACTGTTTGCTGAGAGATGCCAGGAAGACTGATTTAGAAGCAGTAATGAGAATAGAGAATGCTTCCTTTCCAAGATATCCCTACTCCATGGATGTTTTCACAATCCTGTTGAAGCAGTACCCAAGATATTTCCTGGTGGCCGAATGCTCGGGAGGAGTTTCCGGGTATGTTTGCGGAAGTCTTGCTGGAAGAAACCTTGGAAGAGTAGTATCCATAGCTGTAGAGCCCAGGTTGAGGAGAAGAGGCGTGGGTAGAATGCTGATGCATGAGCTTGAATCTAGGTTTAGGGCAGACGGTGTTAAAGCTATTCGTTTAGAAGTGGGTGTTGATAACGAGGCTGCGATCCGGCTCTACGAGTCTTTGGGCTACAGCCCTATGGGATTGCGAAGAAGATATTATCCGAACGGGTGCGACGCGCTCGTGATGGTTAAACTTTTAGAGAAAGACGTGGCTGGCAACGCTACCTAGGTAATGTTTATAATACTGATCTGAAGGAGTTCAACTATGGCAGGCAGGATTGTTAGGACGTCGATCTCGCTGCCTAGGGATTTGATAAAGGAGCTGGACAACTTTGTGGGTTCAATTAGATCCGACAGGTCTAAGGTTGTCCAGCAGGCGATAAGGAATTTCTTAAGCATTCCGCATGAGGAAGAAGATAGGGTTGCGGGCTTGTTGATGATAGTTTACAGTCACAGGATGCACGGGTTGGAGGAGGAGATAACAGATATTCAACACAGCTTCATAAACCTTATTGTTTCAGACGTCCATATTCATCTTGATGAGGAAAAATGCATGTTGGCGATTTTCGCTAAGGGGACATTCAAAGATGTTCAAAGCCTTATGAGGAAGGTTGTAGGGAAGAGAGGAGTGTTAATGATTAAGGAGTCGTTTGTTAAACTCTAGTTTTTAGGCCTATTCCGGAAAAACCAGTATTCCCATAATGGATGAGAGGAATAAAGAGTAGAGTATTAGCAAGTATAATCCTTCCCTCCAGCCGAGGCCTCCCCTATGCATGAGATACCACAGCAGTATGTTTGCAAGAATAGAAAATGTAACCAGGTCCGAGAAAACCTTGATGTTCAGCCTAACGGGGGAGAGTAAAAGTGTTATGCCAAATATGAGCGTAATGTTTGTGAAATTACTTCCTACGACGTTGCCAAAAGCAAGATCTGTATGACCTGCCAACATTGATTGAATGGAGATAAAGAGTTCTGGGAAACTCGTTCCTATAGCAATGATGGTGGCCGATATTATGGAGGGCGATACTTCGAGTAGGAGTGCTAGTTTCACAGTCGAATCAACTAGGAAGTCTGCGCTCAATGCAACCCCAATTATGCCTAAAATGGCCAGCACTATGCAAGTTATTAAGGTTTTCTTACTTTTGCTTGCTTCCCTTGGTTCTTCGAGCTCTTCTAGTAATAGTTCTCTTTTAGCGATTATTTTGTATGTATAATAAATATAGATAACTATAAGTAGTCCTCCAACTATCTGGCTTGCAGGAAGAAAACTTATCAAGAGAATAGGAATGACCGAAGCCGTGAAAATCCCAAGGTAAAACATATCGAGCTCTTCAGGCTTAAATTTAATAGTAACAAGCTCTTTTTTCTTTAATTTCAAAGCATAAAGTAGTAGCCCAAGCCCAATTATTAGAGAAATATTGGCAACATTCGACCCAAGGACGTTGCCTATGGACACCACTGCTTCTCCAGATATTGTTGCAAACAGGGTTACTGCGAGCTCAGGAAGGGAGGTTAACGTTGCTACAAATGTGAAGCCTATTCGTGATTTTCCTAATCCAGTTAATTCAGAGAGCTTTACAGAATTTTTAATGGCTATGTTGCTGCTTACGAGTAGGGCTACTAGAGAAATTACCATCGTTATCAATGGTTCTATAAGCTCATTCATAGGGTTGGCATCTAACTCATCCCTATAAAAACTTTTCAGCTTAATTTTTTCACGAGTCCCGGATTCACATAGCCTTAATCCCAGAGGATTACTACACCCAGCGCTCTCGTCCTGTCCTTTAAGAGCTGCTCGTAGACTTCTGGAGCATCCGCATAGGACACTCTATGGGTTATTAATCTGGAAACATCCAGCTCCCTGCTACGTAGTATGTCGAAGAAGAGCTCGACATGCCTCCTCCTGCTCCAGGGATTGTTCAGGGTTTCAACCGGCGGGTGTGAAGAGTTGTGTGCACCTATTATAGTGAAGCTTGGCGCATTGCAATAATCATGAAGGTCTATATAAGTTGGTCCTCTTGGGCTGCTTAAAACGACGAATCTCCCAAGCCTTCTTAAGCATTTAAGCTCTTCAACAATCAGGTTCTGGTTTCCAGTGACCTCGAAAACAATATCGGCCATTCTCCCTTTAGTCAGCTTCTCAACTTCTGAGGCAACATTCTGCTTCAACGGGTTTATCCTAACAATATTCTCAGGAAGGTATTCAAGCCTATTATCCGATACGTCTACTACGATAACTGGCATCGCGCCCGCCATCTTGCAAATCCTCGCGGTCAACTGGCCGAGTATCCCGGCACCGTAGATCACGACGGATTCTCCGAAGGAAAGCTGGCTTCTCCTAACACCGTTCATAACGATTTCAGCTATCGTGAAGAAGGACGCTTCCTCTTCCGAGACACCTTGAGGTACAAGCATAACATCCTTCTGAGAGGCTGAAACATACATGGCGTGAGGAGAGTATGAGGCTACGGTTTTCCCTATTAGACTCCGGTCAGCATCTGGACCCGTATCGACAACTAAGCCTATATTATCGTAGCCTGGGACAAACGGGTATTTCCCATAGCCCGCCCAATAAGACTGGGGAGGAAATTCTCCGCTTAAGATAGTAAGCTCGGTTCCTATGCTAATCAGGCTCCGCTTAGTTCTTATGAGAACCTCATCCCCCTTGACGTCAGGCGTCTCCCTTTCTTCAACGACAACACTTTTAGGCTTCTGAAACACGACTGTCGGATTCTTCAACCCTGTTTTGTTAGGCTCCTCCTATAGATATCTTTTTCGCTCTATTCTGCGAAAATGTCGGGGAAACCTTATAAACCTGTTATAGTGCTTACGTCTCGTGACTCGAATGTTTGACGAAATAATCCCGCCTGACGAGTTCAGAGATATTTACGACGAGGAAGACGGGTTGAAGAGGTTCAGGCTTTTCATAGGGGGGAAATGGGTTAAGCCTAGAAACGGGAGATACTTCAGTGTTAAATCACCGTCAACAAGAAGGGTTTTAGCGGAGGCGCCGCTGGGAAGCAAGGACGAGGCCCTGGAAGCCATTTCTGAAGCCGATTCATCGAGAAGTAGAATAAGAAATCTTGCAGCAATAGACAGGATAGAGATACTGGAGGCAGCTTCAAGACTACTAGCGAAGTACGAGGATTATTTGGTTAGCATCCTAGTGTCCGAGGCTGGCAAACCCTTGGCGTACGCGAGGGCGGAGGTTAACGCCGCAATGGAGAGGATGAGGCTCACGCTGGAGGAGGCTAGAAAGATCTATGGCGAATACATTCCGGGAGACTGGGTTAACGATACTAAAAACAAGTTTGCAATAGTTTTAAGGGAACCGGTTGGGATAGTTGCCGCCATCACGCCTTTCAACTACCCTCTTTTCTCCCCTGTTGCGAAGATTGCGCCTGCACTCGCCTCTGGAAACTGCGTTGTTCATAAGCCTGCTAGCGATACCCCAGTGACTGGGCTCCTCCTAGCCAGGGTTCTGCAGGCCGCTGGGCTTCCAGACGGTGTTTTAAACGTTGTAACCGGGCCTGGAGGCGAGGTTGGAGACGTTTTCGTCTCAGACCGGAGGGTGAGAGCTGTAAGCTTCACAGGAAGCACGGAGGTTGGTTCAAAGATCCCTGCTAAAGCAGGCTTGAAAAAACTGCATTTAGAGCTCGGGGGAAAAGCCGCCGCGATAGTGCTTAAGGATGCTGACCTGGAGCTGGCTGCGGAGAAGATTACACTGGGGGTTGTGAAGAACTCTGGCCAGCGATGTGACGCCATAAGCCGGGCTTTAGTCGTTGAGGAGGTCGCAGACGAGCTTGTTGGGAAGCTTGAGGAGAGGTTCAGAAGCATCAGGTTCGGCTATCCTTGGGAGGAGGGTGTTCAGGTAGGGCCTTTGATAAATGAAAGGGCTTTGAACAATGTTGCCAGCCTCGTTGAGGATGCTGTGAGCAAGAATGCTGTTTTACTTGTCGGAGGCAGAAACCACGGTTTGATATATGAGCCAACGCTTCTAGACCATGTTCCGCTTGAAGCAAGGATCGCTTGGGAGGAGACATTCGGCCCAGTCTTGCCTGTGATAAGGGTCAGTGGCGAGCGTGAAGCCGTAGAGATTGCGAACAAGTCCAACCTGGGTTTAGACTCCGCGGTTTTCACGAGCTCCCTGTACAGCATGTGGAGGGTTGCTAAGACTCTTCAAGTCGGCACGGTGAGTGTGAACGATGCTCCTGCACACGGGGTTGGGAACTTTCCTTTCGGCGGGGTTAAAGACTCAGGAATGGGGAGAGAGGGGCTTGGATACAGTATAGACGAGTTGACCGTTATAAAAACGATTTCCGTGAACATCGCGCCATCCGGGCTCTGGAAAGGAAGATAGCCCGAGAAGCCTAAAAATTAATATTCTAAGGATTAGCGGTAAACTCATGGCATTAGGCAGACCGCAAAGGATCCTAGGCTTGGTTTATGGGGAGGAACTGTTATCCTATGATTTCGGCCCAAGCCACGTGATGAATTCAGCCAGGCTTAAATCCTTCTTCACCTCCCTAGAATCATCCGGGCTGCTTTCAGACTCCCGGATCCTTCTGATTAAGCCTAGGAGGGCCACGATGGAGGAGATAGCTCTCTACCATGACAGGAAGTACATAGAGTTCGTGGAGGAAATGTCTGAAGAGGGCAAAGGTCTTCTCGACCACGGGGATACTCCTGCTTTCCCAGGTGTTTTCGAAGCGGCGTCGCTTGTAGTCGGCTCTACGCTTGAAGCGCTTGAAGCAGTCATGAGGCGAGACGCTTTATACTCTATGAATCCGATGGGGGGACTACACCACGCGAGGCGCGGCAAGGCGGCCGGGTTCTGTGTTTTCAACGATGTTGGCGTTTTGATCGAGAAGGCTAGGAGAGAATACGGCTTGAGGAAAATACTTTACGTAGACTTGGATGCTCACCACGGCGACGGAGTGATGTACGATTATTATTATGATCCAGACCTGTATATAGTTGACTTCCATGAAAGTGGCAGGTATCTTTATCCCGGAACCGGTTTTGAAGGCGAGACGGGAGGAGGGGAAGCAATTGGGACGAAGCTAAATATACCCTTAAAACCATGGGCGACCGATAGAGATTTCGAGGAAAAAATGGAGAAGGCGAAGCAGTTCGTATCTCAAAAATCCTTCGAGCTGACGATTTTCCAAGCTGGTGCTGACAGCATAGCCGGCGACCCGATCACGCACCTGAAGCTGAGTGCCTCTGCTCATCTTCAAATGGTTTCATTCCTTAAGGAGTTGTCAAGCAAATCCGGCATGCGTCCCCTAATCATACTGGGCGGCGGAGGGTATAATCCCAATAATACGGCTGAAGTGTGGCTTAAAATAGTTAATGCTTTAATCAAATAGCATTAAGAGGATCCGTTCGGCCGTACGCATAAACGTTAAATTAGGCGTTAACGGTCTGCGTAGCCGTATGAAAACAGCTGTGTTCGCGGAGCTCTTCGCGATTCTCCTCTGGGCTTTAGGAAACATATTTGTAACCTATCTTAGCCTATTCTTCGACAACTATACGCAAAACCTGTTCAGGTATGTTTCAGCCGCCGTAGTATTGCTGTTTCTATCACTGTTTTTAAACAAGGATAACTATTTAAAATCCTTTAAAAATCTGAAGAAGCTTTCAATGCCTGTTACCACCGTTTTCATGTTCCAGATTTTCATGGTCTATGGGTTAGTTTTTACAACGCCAACAATAGGCGCATTGATAACGAGGCTCAGTATAATCTTCGTCGACATCATGTCCTTCTTCCTGTTTCCGGAGGAGAGAGTTGCGATTTCGAGCAGGGGCTTCATAGCTGGAACGTTAATGTCTTTCCTAGGGGTTTCAGGGGTTGTCGTCACGGGGTCTAGTCTCTTCTACTACAAGGAATCATTTTTAGCCGGTGTTGTTTTCCTGTTGTTGGCCTCGATCCTTTGGGCTGTTTACACGGTTTCCGTTAAGATTGTCCTCAGAAATTCGGACCCGCTTTCAGCAACAGTCAACATCTTCCTTTTCTCCGGAATCATGTATCTGCCTCTATCCATGTTGACCGGGGGGATGTATGAGGTCTTCAACGCAGGATTGACAGTAAACCTACTGTTAATCGCCTCAGGCATCCTTGCAATAGGTTTCGCCAACTTCCTAAATTACTACGCTATCCAGAGGCTCGGCGCATCCCTGCCTGTAAACCTTCAGATCCTTCTACCAGTATTCACCGGCATACTTTCGGTCGCCGTATTCCAAGAGGAGATGCCGCCCCATAAAATCTTCTTCTCAATCTTAACTTTGGCTGGGTGCTGGCTAATCGTCAAAACATCAGCCAAAACCGGTGTTAAGTTTTAACCGGCTGCGAGAGCACGAGGCTTGATTAAGATTATTAATGCTTTAATCTAGCCGATGCCCCGCTTCGTGAGGAAAACTTTATCCATCTGTTTTTAGCCGTCATAGGCATGAGCATGATAGACGAGCTTGTTAAGTTGCTTTCAAATCTGATACAGGCTGACACGAGTAATCCTCCTGGCAACGAGAGCAATGCCGCAGGCCTACTTAAAGACTGGCTCTGGGAGAGAGGGATTAAGTCAGAAATCATAGATTACGAGAAAGGAAGGGGAAACTTGATCTCCCGGATAAAGGGCTCCGGCGAAGGGCCTTCGCTACTGCTGCTTTCACATACCGACGTTGTTCCAGCCGACCCTTCTAGGTGGAAGGTTTCTCCTTTCTCCGGCGCCGTTAAAGGCGGGTATGTCTGGGGGAGGGGGGCGTTAGACATGAAGAGCATGGTTGCAGTAGAAACAGTGGTTTTCAGCGAGATGGCGGACAGAGAGTTGAAGGGCGACCTCGTTCTTGCAGCAACCGCTGACGAGGAAAAGGGGGGTTCCGGAATAAAAACAATGCTTGAAAAATCTAGGGAAAAAATTATTGCTGACTACGTCATCAACGAGGGCGGGGGAGAGGGGATACTCACCAAGAAGGGATGGCTGTTCGACATCCAGACTGCTGAAAGAGGGGTCTTTTGGTACCGTGTTCACACAAAGGGTTCTCCCGCCCATGGCTCAGTACCCGGGCTAGGGGTGAACGCTATAGATAGGATGCGCCCCCTGCTTAACAGGGTTTCAGAATTCAAGGGGGCCAGCGAGAGGGTTGAGCCTTCTTGGAGGCATGTTGAATCCCTGTTGAAAATGATGGGGCTAGCTGATGAAGAGGTCAGCATTAACAATATTGATATTCTCCTAGATGGGTTGGCTGAAACCGATAAGGGATTGGGGGAGTCTGCGAAATCAATGCTTCGGGTTACGATGACGCCTACAGTGATACAGGGAGGCGTTAAGGAGAACGTTGTTCCATACGAGTGTACGCTAACAGTCGACTGCAGAGTCCCCCCGGGCTACTCTACGGAGCGTGTGAAAAGGATGATTAGGGATTTGTTCCAGGGCCTCGAATACGAGTTGGAGTTCATACAGGAGTCGGAGCCCACTGTCTCCCCGGTTGACACTCCCTTATACAGGGCTATTGAGAGTTCTCTCTTAAAACTGGTTCCCGGCGCTAGGCTTGAACCGACTACGATGACAGGTGGGACTGATTCACGATACTTCAGGAAAATGGGCATACCTGCATACGGCTTTCAGCCTTTAATGGTTGAGGGGAACTATTATGATTGGTCTAGAATGGTGCACGGGGATAATGAAAGGATCTCCATAGAGAATCTAGTATTCTGCTACAGGGTGTTGAAGCAAGTAGTGGAATCGTTCATGATTAAGTAGTTTACACTGTCACAGCCTAGATAGCATGTCAACTAGGCTTCCCAATGAATTAAAAAAAGCCAGAGGTGTTTGCTCAGATGTATTGTTTACAGTTGTAACAGTAGTACCTCTTGTACTGCGGTATCCATGTCCCGGGCTTTCCACACTTTGGGCATAGTGGTGCCGGCGGTTGACCTGCCGTAGGAGCCGCAGCGGCTGGAGCCGGTTGTGCCGCTGGGGCAGCAGCTACAGTCGGCTGAGGTATCTCGACCTTTTTAGAAAGCAGAATAATGTCTCCAACTGTCTTCACATCGCCCCATTCTACCTCAATCGTGCTCCCGGCTTTCGTAGAAATATAAAGTGTTATGGTTCCTTCGCCCGGGACTATGCCTATTTCCTTCACCGTTCCGATGAAGAGACAATCAGGATCATAAACCTGCATACCTATCAGTTTCGACTGGGGAATTCCTTTTCCACTCATTGCTGTCTAAGAAAGCGTTTCAAGGTATATATTAACTTTCACGTTTTTCATCCCATTAAATAGCGTGCTTCAGATTGTTTTGCAGCGGATAAATGATTGCGATTAACTGTAACCACCGTTTAATGCTGTCAACCACTTGGTTTCCAACTATAATCCGGTTCTTCCCATTCTTACGAACGCTTTGGAAAAAAGCTGCGGCAGTAACCTGCTACTTAGATGTCGAGCCCAACTCGTCTGCGTTCTCTCTAACCTTCTCAAACGCTGCTATAATGTCATCCATATCCTCCTTGGAGCCGAGCAGCACGTTCTGCGGTAGCCATAAGCCCTCCTCGTAACAAGCCTTCTCCGCCACAGGCAGACTTAGCTTAGAGTAATCCATTGAATCACCGTAGTATGCGCAGGACAGTGGGCACTTTTGGAAATATTCGAGGTACGGCTCCCTGTAAAGCGGCTTAGAATACCCTACGCTTACAGGTATTCCCTCAGCCTTCATCGCCTCGGCGAAACCAGCCTTGGATACTCCTCCGAAGGCCTCCGGGTCATACCTGAATATGTAGAGGTGCCAAGCATGCCTGGTGATCCTCTCATCATTCTTAAGAGGCTTTAAACCATCTATTTTAGAGAGCTTGCTATTGAGATAGCTCGCGTTATCCATTCGTCTCCTCGTATGCTCGTCAAGCCTCTCGAGTTGAACGAGCAGTAGTGCAGCCTGAAACTCAGTCATGCGATAGTTGACACCGGGAAGATAATGCTCATACCATGCTCCCTGAGGGAGGCGGCCGCAGTTATGCAGGCTCCAAGCCTTGACGTATAGCTCTTGGTCACTTGTTACCGTGATTCCTCCTTCCCCGCTGGTAATGTTCTTGCTCGACTGGAAGCTGAAGCATCCGAAGTCGCCGAAGCTCCCTGTTCTCCTTCCCCTCCACTCTGCGCCCCAGGCTTGACACGCGTCTTCAACAACACGCAGATCATGCTTCTCCGCTATCCTCATGATCTCATCCATGTTAGCCGGCCTGCCTCCTATGTGGACGGGAAGGATTGCCTTTGTTTTTTCAGTTACAGCCTCCTCTATTCTCCGCGGGTCAATGTTGAAAGTATCCGGCTCAATGTCGACGAAGACCGGTATGGCGTTAACGTAAAGGATTGCTGTTGCAGTAGCCATGAAAGTGTAGGGGGTTGTTATAACCTCGCTCCCGCAGCCTACTCCACATGCCCTGAGAGATATTTCGAGAGCGGTTGTGCCACTGGTAACAGCAACCCCGTACTTCGCATGCTGGTATGCTGCGAATTTCTCCTCGAGCTGCTTAACGTATTGTCCACCTATGCCCCACACGCCGCTTTCCAAAACTTTTTTCAAAGCCTCAAGCTCCCTTTCATCGAAGACGGGCCATTTCGGAAATGGCTTATCCCTGACTGGTCTACCTCCCTTTAAGGCTAGTTGAACCATGTCTCCAGCTTCAGGAGAGCTGTATAAAAACATATCTCGCGAAACCAGCCTCAACCCTCTCGACACATCTCAATATCGTGAAACATTTTGAATATCACCTCGCAAGGTTTAAATAAGAAATCCGGGTGAATTAGAAGCCTGCAATGGCGACAGGTGCTTCGCAAAAATACAGGTGCACTGTATGCGGGTATGTTTACGATCCTTCTGAAGGGGATCCTGACTCCGGGGTCCCACCGGGAACACCTTTCGAAAAGCTTCCTGAGGAATGGGTTTGCCCGGTTTGCGGAGCAGGCAAGGATCTTTTTGAACCAGTAGCAGGATGATTTCCCGCCGGGGAAGCGCTTCCAGTTCTTTTTAAACTAATCGGGCGTTGAAGACCATCCGGTTTGAAGCTTAGGCTAGACGCTTAAAACATAGTTTAAGACGAATAGTGCAACGTTGTAGGAGGCGTGCAGCGCTATTGGGCACCATAGCCTGTAGCCTCTTTTCTTGGAAACGTATCCGAGTATAGCTCCAAGTAGGAAAGCAGGAAGAAATTGCCAGGGGTTCAGATGGAAAACCCCGAAAAGGAGTGACGACAACAGTATTCCTCCCCTGCTTCCAAGGCTCGACTCCAAGCCCCGCTGTATAAATCCTCTGAACAAGACTTCCTCGCAAGGAGCGACGACGAGAATCGTGATTATAGAGAGCGTAACTAGTTCTGTGAACGAGGAGGGCGAGAGTATTTGAAAAAACTCTTCAAACCATGGTGGAACCGGTATTAGAGTCTCAACGATCACTCCGGCTGAAATACCTGTTAACACGGTTAAAGGCAGGATCAGCAGCGCTACTTTATACTCCTGCAGGGCGCTCTGCGAGTCTAATCCGAGGAATGCTAAACTTATCTTCTTGCTAACCATGTAGAGCAGCACGGGAATTATCATCGCAGCCTCTCCTATTACGAGCAGTGATAAATCATCAATGCTCAAGCCTTTTGAAAGAGAGAATGCTAGAAAGGGTAGTTCTAAGACAGCCGGGAGAAACATTGCTAGAACCAGCATGAGGAAGGACTGTGACGCTCTCCAGGGCACGTTGCGAGGAGCCTCGTACAAGGCTTTCTCACCAGCCTGGTTTGCTGTCTTCATCTGGAGAAGGATTGATGTCGCAAGCACTAGGCTTGTTAACCCCGCTAAGGCTGGGCCGTACACCAATCTTTCCAAGTCGGACTTGCCGGGTGAAACCGCTTCAGGTTTTCCGAGAAATAGCCCGATCAGGCTTACAACAAGAAGTATTGACGAAGCCAGTGTCGAAAAGTTCAACAAGTAATTCCTGTAATCTACGCGGTATTGTGCTCGGAGTTCCGGAGGTGGTGGCGGAGAAGCTTTCTCAACAGGAGCCTGGCTGAAGAACGTTCCTGACTTTGCGAGCGTGTACTTAGCCAGCAGGAAGGCGATTAGGATCGTGTAGGAGACCAGTATGAGGATTATCGTGGGCGGGGGCGTGTCTGCAATGCTGATCGTGGTTCTCGCAATTATTGCGGGCATTGAGAGGAATACTGCTCCGAACAACGGTATGAAAACGTATAGTAGTGCGCTGAGGGAAAGCGCGTTGGAAGGCTTGCTTAAAACTAGTGCTGTAGCTACTGAAAGTATGGATGAGAAGAGCGTCACAGACAACAGGAGCAGGAAATCCAGCACTAGGAAAGGTGTTCCAGCCAAAAGAATGCTGAAAATACTGTAGAAAACAAGGGCGAAGCTAAAGGTTGCTATAAAGTATGCCGTAAGCATGCCCTTCACGTATCTCCGGAACCCTTTTTCCGAGACCGCCACCGTCCAAAGGGTTTCACGCTCTATTATACCCCAGTTTATCGAGAAGATCGCTGGGATTAGAGGCGTGTAGAGTATGCTGAAGGTTAAGGCTGCCAGAGCGAAGAATCTAAACTGCCTGACTAGAATCGGGAAGCTTAAATTGGATACTGTGGCGATTGCGAAAAGCATGATGGCTGTGAAAAGACTGCCGTCCCTCAGTATTCTCAGGAGATTCAGCTTAACGACTAGAGCCATTGGTTTCTCACTCATTTTAGGCGAAAGTATCTGTGTAAATAGTCTCGGCACCCATCTGAGTATTCTCCGGCTGCTTGAAGGCATCTCCATTAATGCCGTGGTTAGCAGGGGGGTAACGTTCGGAAGGAAATTAATCCTCATCACAGAAAAATAGCCGCCGGCAATCAAAACCATGTAGGCCAACCCTATGATGCTTTCCAAGCTTCCTATAGAGCCGAGGGAGCATTTAGCCAGCAGTGTTGAAGGATAAGGCAGGTCAGAGTAGTTCAGCCCGAGCCCCATGACCATGCTTATCAGGGGCGTGAAGAGTATCATGAGGATAGTCCATCCCACAGCCTCCACTTCAACATCCTTCATAATGCTCTTCAGAATCCCCAGCGTCTGGGCTATTGCGGAAGAGGCGAAAAGCATGGTTTCATAGGATAGGAAGACAGCCGGCAGAATGTTTAAGCGAGGATGGAGCATTACAGCCATGAAGGAAACCAGCGGCGGTGTGACTGCGAAGTTTAGGAAGAAGAATTGGAAAAGCAGGTCTGCCACAAGGTACGTCGACGGCTTAATGGGGGATGTTAAGACGAAATCTATTTCCGGTTCAAGCGCCGTTATCCCGCCTTTGAGGCCTAGGAAAACACCCATGGCTATCACGCTTGAAAAAGTTATTGAAACTATGTTAACAAGCTCCTTCTCACTCATCCCGGAGAAACCGTAGAACACTCTTATGAAAAACCCGCTGAAAAGTGATGAGAAAACTATGATGAAGTAAAACATGATTGTGGAAAACTTTACTGAAAGGCTTCTCCTCAACGGCCCGTAATACTGGAGAAGCTTGAAAAAGAATATTTGCAGGAGCCTAGAGCTCTCCACCCCTCGTCCCCCCAACTATTCTGAAGAAGGCTTCCTCCAGCGTCCCTGAGGATTCTAGCCCCACGATTCTCTTAAGCGCGTCTATAGAGCCTTCAGCTATGCTTCTACCCTTGTTTATTATTGTGGCGCTGGTGCAGAATCTTTCAGCCATGTCGAGCATGTGCGTGCACACGAGCGCGGCTCCACCCTCGCCAACAATGTCTTTAACAAGGTTTTTCACGAGGCGCTGGCCCTCGGGGTCTAGGCCGATGAAAGGCTCGTCCATTATTATCAGCTTAGGCTGGTGAATGAATACTGTTGCTAAGGCGAGCCTCTGCTTCAGGCCTTTTGAAAGCTCGAGGATAAACCTGTTTTCACAATCGTTAAGCTCAAACATGCTTAGAAACTCATGAACCCTTCTTCTAGTCTCCTCCCCGGGTTCAACCCCTCTGATTCTCGCGACATACCCTAGAAACTCCCTGGGGGTAAGATAGTCTGGGAGAGACGGGGTTTCAGGCAAGTATCCGATGAGCCTTTTGAAGCCCTCGTCGCTTTTAACATCCCTGCCCATGACCATTATCCTCCCCTTGTCCGGCTTGAGAAGGCCGACTACGCATTTCACGGTGGTTGTCTTACCGGCCCCGTTTGGACCTATTAGGCCATGAATACTCCCGGAGTTAACCTTCATAAATAAGCCTGCTACGCCTACTGTTTCCCCATAGCTCTTCCAGAGATCCTCAATATTCAGCAGAACCCCGTTTCCTAAGCATTCGTCACGCGCCTGGAGCAAGACTTAAGTTCTGAGAGAAGAATAGAATTTTTAAGTTTTTAACAATCCGGTGAAAGACATTCGGAAACATGGAGCTTAGACGGCTACGAGTGCTCATCTACATGGGGTGGACGCATTCTTTAAACCATGGTTTATTCACATCAATAACGCCTTTAATCCCGATGATCGTTTCTGAAGGATACGACTACCTTAGCATAGGCCTACTCTTATCCATCTACCTTCTTCTCTACAGCTTCGGCGCACTACTCTCAGCACCCATTCTAAGGCGCATGGAAGACAGGAAAATCCTGTTCACATCCCTCATGCTCCAGGGCTCGTCGACACTATTCCTGCTCCTGCCTGGTTTAACGGGCCTAGGCCTCTTCATACTCTTCTCAGGAGTGTCCGCCAGCCTTTACCACCCTGTTTCGAATATCTTCATATTCAACAGGTTTAGGAAAAACGTTAATTTCGCGATGGGGCTGCACGGCACCGGCGGGAACCTGGCTCAATTCGTGTTCCCATTAATGTCTTTCCTGATGGCAGTCAACCTCGGCTGGAGGTCGGCGCTCATCCTAACCGGTTTCATGGTTTCCCTCTCGTCAGTCCCGTATCTCGCAACACCACGTGTTGAGAAAAATGTTTTTGAAACACCGGGTGTCATACGTGGGTTCATTAAGGTTGTTTCGCAAAGGCCACTCCTCCTCCTAATATGCTTCTCGCTTCTCTTCGGGCTCTACTATAGGGGGATAGAAGTATTCCTGCCGACTTACTTGAATTCGGAGAAGGGTTTTAGCGGGGAAGCCGGTAGCGTCGCCCTCTCAATACTGCTGTTTGCAGGCGCGTTCGGCCAATACTTAGGCGGGCTAATGGGAGACAGGCTGAACGAGGCCACGGTCCTCCTGTCAGCATCAGTATTAGAATTGGCTTCGCTCATACTGCTTCAAACAGCCTCCAGCAGTATTCTAGTTATGCTTGCCACCGCTCTGCTCGGGTTAGCTTTCTACTCTCACCAGCCTGCTGCAAACTCTCTTTTAGGGAAGAAGAGCGTGGAGGAGTTGAGAACCCACGCTTACAGCATCTGGTTTTTCCTAAGCTTCATCTCCTCGTCACCATCCACTCTAGCCGTCAGCCTAATCGGGCAGGAATTCGGCTTCGCAACCGCAATACTGGCTTTAAACATGATCGCGATCATACCTTTGACACTATCCATCCATATCTACCGCGAGTCTAGGAAAATCAGAAGCGTAAGCCCAGGCTCGTCGTAAAGCCGCTCAGCCTGAGATGCCTATCTGTTTCTCTTTTCAAAGCTTTAGCGCGCTAACTCCTGAATGTTTCAGGATGATTCATCCGAATACGTAGGGCAAAATTATCATTCCTATTATAAGTCCTAATAGGGCTAGGCTTACAGCGTAAACCATTTTATCAACAGTCCCAATGCTCACTCTGCCGCCAAGCTTTTTCCTGCAGAACAGCTTGAAGAAGACCCCGCCGTCCATTGGATAAAGAGGAAGAGCGTTAAAAACCCCGAGGTTCAGGTTTACAAACCAGACCCAGAAGAAAAGGTTCACAGGATAATGATAATCCTCACCTAGAATTGTTGAGACATAGTATTTTTGAAGAAGGCTTGAAAACGGTATTGTCTCGTAAACCCATGGAAAGGGTACTGTAGGTATCATAAGGTATGTTACGAGGCCTTCAAGAGGCGAGCGTGCAAAGGCTAGGGAATAGTTCTCGAGAACATCTTTAAGCGGAACCAAGCTAAGTATTCCGCTGGAGCTAAGGTTGCTCCCTATCGTGAACGTATAGTTTGGAAAACCGTTCCGTGAAACCCTGAATGTTACGTTTCCCCCCTGCTTGTAAACGTTCTCAACAGCTCTGACAAAACTATTCCAGTCGGGCGTCGGCTCACCGTCCACACCTATTATTATGTCGCCAGGCCTCACTCCTTTTTGGTAAGCCGACCCGTTTATGGAGATTCCAACTACGAGAACCCCGTTGACCACCGGCTTCAAAGTGAGCATTAGAAGTATGAAAACGGCTAGCGCGGCTAAAGCAGCGATGACGTTGGAAACGGGGCCTGAGGATAGGATTCTACCAGCTTTCTCAAGCCCAGCTTCCTCAAGCTGCTTCTCATCAACCTCTGCGAAAGCGCCGACAGGTATTACTAGAAACAGGACTAAGCCGGTAGACTTTACACTCATGCCGTTAGCCCTAGCCTGAGTCCCATGCGCATACTCGTGAATTACCATGGCTATGAGCAGCGCCACCCAACCGTAGAAAACAGGCAGGTATGGGTTTACGCCTGGTAGAAGAATGTTGGCAGCGGGTCCGAGCTCCCTTAAAACTCTGCTAACGCTGGGGTTGCTCAGCATATTGTTTATCGCATTAAGCAGCAGGTAAACCATTACCGCTCCTAGGAACGGCATTACCACTAGGGAGATAAGCCCCATTCTCTTGGAGAACCGGGTTTCCCCAATTCTATCCATTAGTGTCAGCCCGATTCTAGTCCTGATTAGAACGAATGGGAACTGGACTTCAACCATGCTCGGCAGGCGTAAGCGCATCTGACAATGTTCAGCTGAAGAGGGCCTTTTTAAACATAGCCTGGTTTAATTGTTTTAAAGCCAGCCGATAACGCTAGTCTTAGCTTAAACCATACGTGTGACGGACACTGTCTTGACCAACCTTCTGCTACTGTTTAAAGCCGTCGAAAGAAACTATTTCGCTCAAAGGCTTCCTAGCATCTGGTTCTCTAAACTCCTCGCCGGCAGGATACCCAAGCGGTGTTATGGCGACAACGTTATACTCCTCAGGTATTCCAAGGATTTCTTTAACCTTCGCGTTGTCGAATGAGCCTATCCAGCATGTTCCAAGACCCTCAGCCCTGGCTGCGAGGATGAGGTGTGTGAAAGCTATTGAAACGTCTACAAGCATGCTCATGGAACCCATGTAGCCTCCCCTGTTCCACCCTATGTCGCGGCCGCACGCAACAATAACCACCGGGGCCTCAGCTATGAAAACCTGGTTGCCGCATGCTGGTACAAGCCTCCTCTTCAAAGCCTCGTTCCTCACCACTATGAACCTCCAAGGCTGACGGTTTGAACCTGAAGGGGCTATTCTCGCAGCCTCCATAACCCTGGTTAAAACGTCGTCCGGTATAGGGTCAGGCTTGTAAGACCTTATGCTTCTCCTGGTTCTCACTACCTCGTAGAAATCCATCTTCTCCACCAACCTGCCTTCGCAAAGGATGAATAAAAGTTTTAGCAACATGCCTAAAGGAATTAAAAAGAAAAGGGGTACTTATTATCTGGGTGGAGGCGGCGGAGGCGGGGGTGGTGGAAACTCTGCTTTAGGCTTTCTCCTTAAAAGCAGCAACACCAAGACTAGGACGACCACTGCTACAATAGCCCCTATTATCATGAGCCAGGGAGTTTCTGGGGCTGCTCCACCCCCCTCCTCCTTGCTAACGGTCAGGCTTCCAGTTAAGCCGTTCACGTCAATATTATACGTTCCCTCGCTAGTCGGCGTGTATGCGAAGCTCACAGTGGTTGACTGGCCTGAGTCCAGGGTACCCCTCTTTGTTTCGACAACCTGATTGTTAACCTTCAGCGTAACCTCGTACGTACCCGATTCGCCGCCAGTGTTCTTAACCGTGACGGAGATTGTCGACGACTGGCCGACCTTAACTGAACTCGGGCTTATGTTAAGGCCGCTAGCCTCAAACCTTGCCGGCAGGGTTGTTGAAACAGTTATAGTAACTGTTTGATCGCCGATCCTCACTGAATACGAGCCGTCTGCAGCGAAGGATAGTTTATGGCTTAGACTCTTGCTCTCACCCGGTTTCAGGACAATCAGCCAACTTTTCTCGACTTTTCCGCCTACACTTAAGGTAAGGTTATGAGTGCCCATGGCGTTCCCCGTGTTAGAAGCAGTGATAGTTATAGTGAGTTCCTCACTCGGCTTTAGCTGCGTCTTGTCAAACCGGGCGTCAATCACTATGTTCGGTCTTGGCTGAGGGTTAACCAGATCAACTGATAAAAGCTCTATCTTATCCCATTCCTTAGTATCGAGAGTTTCAAAATAGATTTTAACTATAAGGGTGCCGAAGCTGACGGGGGCGAACCACCATTCTGCAACACCACGGTAAGATTCCGGTGCGTTCACATACCCTTCCCACCTGTACTTGTAGACTAGAAGCCGGCTTGGACCGTATGTTTCTATTTCGGATCCCAGGTAAATCAGCCTTCCATACCCGAGCTCCTCGTAACTGTATACTGTGGTGAAGTTCCATGCTTCGCTCCACGCGCCTACCCAAGCAACCCAAACATACAGCATTATGTTGCCATACATCTCAGCGTATTGTCCCGTAAAGGTTTCCTCGTCAATCATAACCTGTAGGCATTTTCCAGTCGATTTAGAGATCCACAGGAGCATTGTCTCAGGAGTCTCACCCTCCTCCTCATACTCCCATTCAACCTTCCAAGTATTCTCTCCGCTTACCGTCTCCTCTCCAAGGACTCGGAAACCTATGGCTCCAACGGTTCCCTCTTCATCTGAGAAACGATACTTGGCTGATTTAACGTTGTTCAGCAGGATTGCCACCCTCTCATACTCGGATTCCTGAGCATAGGACGCTATTGGTTGGTTTCCGGTTAGCGACAGAATTATCAGAAGGATTAGACAGAACGCGACTTGTTTCTGCTTATCCAAACTGCTTAACTCTCTCATCTTAGGTGTTATTCCACATTCCTCCATATAAAGGTTATCCCTTGCTAAGCCCAGATCCTGTAAAAATGTTTCTTAAAACTATGTAAACGCTTTAAATACTTGAAAAACATTATTCAGAGGATTTAAGGCATGTTCTGCTTACAGGGCAAGCTTCACAGGCCTTTCTCTTACAGTATTCTAAGTTAAGCCTAACGAGTTGAGACTCTACTTCTCTAATCCTCTTTACTCCGAGTCTCCGAGCGGTTTCAACAGCAAGTTTAGAAGGCTCAGGATCCGCTTTACTCCAGATTCCTCTCAGTTCCCTGAGAAAAATATTGACCCCCACCGGGCCGACTCCCCGGAAACCGGCTAGCAGTTCCCCCAGGTGTCTAGATGATTTGGCTCTGTGATGAACCTCGTCTATGCTTCCGAATTCTTCCAAAAGTTTTTTCGAAGCATCCAGCAGGTTCGTGGCGGTTGAAAAATCATACCTGACGTATCCTCCTGAGTCGAGAACCTCCACCAGCTTGTCCCATCCTGCTTTGAGTATTGCCTCCGGAGTTACGAGACCCTCTTCCTGAAGCCTTTTGAAAGTCTTCTTAGCAATTTTCGACGATATTCTTTTAGCGAATAGCATTGAGGCTAGAAACCATTTGAAACGGTCCTCAGGCTTATTCAAATCCAAGCCTAGCTCTTCAGAGTATGTCTTAATCCTCCTCAGCCTTCTGATTGTAGCATTCACGTGAAAACAGTGAGCAGTAGAGTTTAAAGGTTTACTGCCGCTTAGAAACTTGACATGCTTGAAGCAGGTTTTAAAGCCTTCTAGAGCGGACTTAAAATGTTTTTCAAATACTTAACATCCTTCTGGGTTTGCTTCAGGATCTCGGCCAGCGGCAAGTCGTATTCACTGTGTACAGATACCGGGCCATTGAAACCCGTTTTCCCAAGTATTTCGAAAACCTTTCTCCACGGAACCAGTCCTTCCCCCAGCGGGACTGTTCTCACCCGCCATTCTCCTTCTTCTCTAAACCAGCCGTAATCCTTTACGGAAACCATTCTTATCTTTCTACTTAAAATATCCATGCCCATTAGCCATCCTGCTAACCCTCCCTCCACAGCCATATGGCCAGGGTCAACATAGGCGCCAACGAGATCTGGGTTAAACCCTTTCAGAATCAGCCATACGACTGTTGGCTCTGCACACATGAACATGCCTGAATGAATATGCACTGCTGAAGTCACCTGGTACCTCCTGCTTAACTCCTGAATCTTTCTAAGCTCCCCACGTATTTCCGCCACTTGCCTCCGCAGAAAGCCGAAACCCCTGTACTGCCAATAACCCAGCTTCAAGTATTTCACCCCGTTTTCGGAAGCAGCCTTGAAAACATCCTCAGCATAAGGCTGGTTGACACTAGTTATTTCAGTCGTTATCATCGGCACCTTCAGGCCTTCTGACTCGAATACTCCAACAGCCCAGGGAAGTTTTTCCTCGGCCTCATGGGGCTTTATGTAACCGTTAGACCTGACTGTAAGGTCCACGCCTTCAAAACCTGTTTCTGCAGCTATTTCTGCGAACTCCTTTAAGGAGAGGGCTTGAAACATTTTTGAAAACAACACTAGTTGCAAAATTGCTCCTCCTCCGTTTAAAGGCTAAAAACCAAGGCCTATTGTCTGGTTAAGACACCCGGTCCTTATTTTCCCCTGTCTAACGTTAAATATTTCAGGGAACCTCTCCTGAACCTTTTTAAAGGCGGAAGGCAGGTATTGCCTAGCATTATACTCGACCCCAAGTATCGGGTTTGTCCTCGCAGCGAATCCTGCGGAATGGACGAGTGATAACCCGGGGCACGTCAGGTCCTGTATGCTGTAAGGCACTCCAAGCTCCTCTGCCTTAGACACAAGGAGGAGAATCGAGCTGTGACACTTGCATGTTTTCAAAGCTACCCCGGACCAGCCTAGCCTCATAGCCAAGTCGAAACTCTCCAAGTCAGTAATGCTCTCGTCCGCTAAAACAGGCTTAACCTCAGCCACCTTCCTCATGTTAAACATGTGCGACGCTAGGTCTCTGCTAACTGGTTGCTCAACGTAAAGGATCTTCTCAAAGGCTTCAGGAGCCACTTTCCTAACTTTTCGCAGGTATTCTAAAACAGCTTCTGGAGACGGGTGCATCTCGTTAGAATCGACAGACAAGTAAAAATTCTTCATGCCTTTCTTTCCCAGCGTTTCCGCAACGGTTTCAGCCACGTCTTTAGTTCTTTTCACATCCCATTCTACATCGTTGCCTTTAAGCTTGATTTTGAAACAAAAAACTCCCTCCTTCTCGATCCATTCCTCTAAACTCGCCGGCAAACCGTCAGACTCATCCGAATCTTTTTCACTCCTCAGTTTATCCAGACCACCGACCAAGTGGAATACCGGGATTTCTGAGGAATATTCTGGCTTAATGTAGTCAGCTATATACTTGCCTTTGAATTTTTCCCCAAGGTAGAAACTCAGGTCGTGGTCAACGTATTTAGGCCCATACCCGTCATAGCTACATATTTCATTAACCTTTCCGAAGCCGTCATGCATTGAAGCATCTATTGGGGAGACTGCTACTAAAGAGGCTAATATGGGGAGCTCCTCTTTAAGTCTCAGCTCTGAGGAAACTCTTCTCGTAATCCTGGGTATTTCATCCTCATACTTTATAAACCAGTCTACGGGATGCATGTATTTATCTCCCGCCTCTTCCACCAGAAGTTTCCCATAGCGTTCTGCAACAAGCTTCATGGCTTCAAGCTTATTCTCATGGGTCTCCACGTGGCTTGGAAACGCCCATTCGCATGCAAGCGGCATGGAGCCCAAGCCTTCAGACTCATCTCCATTCCTATTTTTCACGACAGTAGTGACGAGAAGCGAAGTAGACTCCTCCACCACGACGCTCCCGAATTTCAAAGGAGCTCTCAGCCTGAAGCTCCTGTATTCAAAATTGATTTCAACCGGGCGGATATCGGAATCCTTACTCATGATTCACCCGTAAGCTCCTCGTTGTCTTTAAGCCTTTCCCTCATCAAACGGTAATCCGTTAAAAAGCCTAGGCTGTTTTCTCAGTGCTGCTTCTCTAGCCGCAGAAGCCCGCTTGAAATATTCCTCCCTTGTTTCCAACCCAAACTCCTCAATAATGTTGCTCACAGTAATCCCTCCAACTTCCGAAGACATTAGGAATACTGCCTCCGGTCTAGACACTTCGAAACTGACTTTAGAGCCGTATTTTTCCTTAATCATGTCGATTTTTTCAAAATTATAGTCTAAGTGTAGAACATCGTAATCAAGGTTTATGGTGCGGCATATAACCGGCTGATAGCTGTTTGAAACAGCCAGAATCCTGCCCAGAGGGTTTACGATCATGCTTCCCTCATCGTCCGCTATCGAGGACACCATGTAGACACTATTGTTGAAAGCCCATATCTTCAACTGTAATCCTCCAGGATACATGGATGGGAAGAACACGGCTTTAACCCTGTTTCTCGTCAAACCCTTAATGACGTCTTCAAAATTTAGGTCGAAACATATCGCTACTCCGATTTTCCCGAACTCTAATTCAAACGGCCTAGGCTCAAACCCGGGCTTAACACCGGCCTCAATCTCCCATATTGTAGGGTGAACCTTATCATAGATTCCAACATACTCCCCATCCCTACTTATCAAGACTGCAGAATTGTAAATCTTATCGCCATCCCTCCTCATGGTTGGGAAAATCGTATAGACTCTATTCTCCTTAGCGAAGGAAGCTATCTTATTAAAAATAGTTCCCGGGATTTCCTCTGCTTTCTCCACCATTTCTTGCATGCTTAACCCTAGAAATGGCGAGCATTCAGGGAGACAAATTATGTCAGGCTCGTCTAAAAGTGCTTTCCTAAGGATGAACAGTATTTCCTTCACATTGTTCTCTATTGTTTCATCAACCGTCGCTCTCCTGGCTCCTTTAAAAGATACTGAAGCTACTCGCACATGCTTCATGTTTTTCACCGGTTTCACTTCAATATCATACTTAAATATTGCTTAAGGTGAAAACACGGGGTCATGAGCCTTAGCGGTAAGCGGGTGAGAGTCCTGATTACAATACCCGCGGAGCTCTACAGCAAGATTTCGAGAACCGAAGACGAGGAGAAGCTTAGGTCTTTCGCAGAATGCGTCTTTAACCCATTTAACAGGAATCTTAATGAGGACGAGCTTTCCGAGCTAATAGTTGATATAGATGGCTGCATTACAAGCTGGGGTTCCCCGAGGTTCACTGAAAAAGTGTTGAGCAAAGCTAACAGGCTTAAAATCATAGGTCACGCTGCTGGAAGCGTTAAGCCCTATGTGACGGACGAGGTTTTTAAGAAAGGGATAGTGGTTGTCAACGCCGCATCAACAATAGCTAAACCCGTGGCAGAGTATGCCCTAGCCATGATCCTTAACTGTTTAAGGGGGATACCGAGATATATTGAAGCAATGAGGGGGAGAAACTGGGTTTACAGGGATCAGAGATGCTTTACGACTTATGATTTGAGCGGGAAGACGGTAGGAATAGTAGGGTTTGGCGCAGTGGCTAGAGAACTGGTGAAGCTTCTTAAGCCGTTTGAGGTCAGCCTAATGGTTTACGACCCTTACGTTGAGCCGAGCCAGGTTGCTGCTTTCGGGGCGAGAAAGGTTGGTTTGAACGAGCTGCTTGCATGTTCAGACGTAATAAGTCTGCACGCGGCTTCAATCCGCGAAACCCGCCACATGATCGGCGAGAAAGAGTTTAGACTCATGAAGCCTACGGCATTCTTGATAAACACGTCCAGAGGCTCGCTTATAGATGAGGATGCTCTCGTTAAGGCTTTAAAGGAGAAACGGTTAGCGGGGGCAGCGCTGGATGTTTTTGAACAGGAGCCTTTAGAGAGTAACAGTCCCCTGTACGATTTGGAGAACGTTTTTCTAACACCCCATATAGCGGGCGGGTCTGATGAAAGGATTAGACAGTTGTTCGGCACAGTCGTTGAGGATTTAAAAAGATTCTTTTCAGGAGAGAAGCCTATTAACGAGGTGCCGTACGAGAAGCTTAAAGTTCTCGCTTAAAGTTTTTGAAAAACATTGGTTGAAGCATAGCGAATCTTCCTAGTTTTCAGAAGCATTATTTCCCCTTGAAAAATAAACACTTAAATAAGAAGACCGGATAACCCTCCGTAAACCGGTTAATGAGAAAAGGATTAGGCGCAGAAGACGTTGCGGTCTCCATTCTGGAGAAGCTTGGTTACACGGTCTTAGAGAAAAGGAAGCCTGTGATCGTCGGTGGAGTAAAGGTTGCCGAGATAGATTTGGTCGCCAGGGACCAGGAGGGGAATGTTTTAGCGGTTGAGGTTAAGTCTGGAAAGGCTTCTGTCACTGATGTTAGACAGGCTTTCAGCAACTCCAAGCTTTTGAAGGTTAAGCCGCTCCTAGTCTGCAGAGGGTTTTCCGACGCTTCAGCCGCCAGCCTTGCCAGCGAGCTGGGCGTCAGATACGTTCTCCTCCCAGAGTACTACCTTTTCACGTTTGAAGACTTTAAAGAGGTTTCGAAAGAGATTATAAATGATTTGTTGACAACGTACTTGTCGCTCGATGTTGAGGAGATTAGCAGTGAGGAGGAGAGAATAGTTGAGGCTATTGCCAGCTCGAACAGTTTTACAGAAGCCTCTGCGAAGCTGAACATTTCGGAGGAGGAGCTTGGAAAAATGGTTTCCGATGCGAGTGTTTTCAGGGCTGGGGATAAGCAGGGCTTCAGCCAACTTAAGCTTACAGCACTGCTTGTTAAAAACAGGATTAACAGTAAGAGGAGGATTGAAAGCATTGAACGTAAACTTGACGCTCTTGAAAGGAAGGTAGACTTTTTGAGGGATAAAAAATAGGGGTTTACTTTTCCTGAAGCTTCCTATGGCAGAACCACCAGTCGAAGCATTCTAACTCGCCTGCTTTAGCCTTCTCTATACGGGTTCTAGCTGTTTCCACGTCCCTAGGCGGCGGAATTATGACGCGGTCGCCGATCAGCTCGTTGTTCGGCCAGTTTGCCGGCATCGAAACACTATTCCTGTCGGAGACCTGCATGGCTTCCACAACCCTAACTATCTCATCCATGTTTCTCCCCAGCTCCTGAGGATAGTAGAGGATTATACGTATCTTCCCCTTATCGTCGACTACGAATACTGCTCTAACCGTGTTGGTTCCTTTCCCCGGATGTATGAGACCCAGTCTTTCAGCAACCTCGCCAGTGTCAGCGATTATCGGAAACTTTATTTCAACACCCAGCTTCTCCTTTATCCACTCAATCCATTTCATGTGTGAGAAAACCTGGTCAACGCTGAGACCGATTAACTCGCAGTTTAACGCTTTAAACCTGTCGTATCTTTTCTGGAAGGCGACGAACTCGGTTGTGCAGACTGGAGTGAAGTCTGCAGGATGGCTGAACAACACGAACCATTTTCCGGAGAAAGCCTTCGGGAGCTCCATAACCCCGTGCGTCGTTTGAACCTTCATCTCCGGAAAATCATCCCCAAGCAGAGGCATACCCTTTTTTCTAATCTCGACGATCTTCTCTAATTTCTCCATTTTACCTCACCCCTGATTATCCTGCCCTTCTGCAGATAAACTTTTTCCGAAAAACTTTTGAGCAGAAACATTTGGAGAAAGCATGGAACAGCTTAACAGGCTTTTTACGGCTTCAACGCTTAATGCGGCTCAAAACCTTTTCACTCATCTCTTAAAGCCTTCTTCGCTTTCTTCAAGACTTCAACCGGGGGTTTTAAGCCAACTTCTCTAAAAGCTATCATTAACGCTCCTACAGCAGGAGGGTACGCAGGCCTCCTAACAATAACCTTCACGTACTCTGATGAAAGATGTTTCCGAATGCTTCTAGCAAGCATGTTCCGATGATGATTGAACATTCCCCCAGAGAAGTAAATGTTCAACCCGTCTTCACGGGTCAGCCTCATTCGCCTAGCCACAGCCAGCACGCCTCTCGAGAGGGGTCCTGCCGCATTCTCAATTATGCTCCTGGCGACCAAGTCCCCCTTCTCCGCCTCAGCGTTAACTGTTTTCGCGAATAGAGCTATACGCTCCTTCCTCATTTCATGAACTCTTTCAGCCAGCTCCTCCATGCTCCTGGCTTTGAAGAAACGGCGGGCCGCCTCCTCCAGGCTTGTCTCCCTCCCTCTCCCATCGTAAGACTGGAAAGCCGCTCTCAAAGCCTCTATTGCAACGGAGTATGCTCCACCCTCATCGTCAAAGACATGCCCCCAGCCACCGGCTCGGAAGAATAATCCTTCTGAAACACCTATAACTACTGAGCCCGTTCCAGCTATGACTACAATACCCTGCCTGTCAAACCCTAGGCAGGCTGCTGCAGCAGCTTCAACATCACTTTTAATCAGGATTTTACCAGCTTTAATCCTTCCGCGAAACAGTTTCGCTAGCCTTCCACCTGCTGTCCAAGCTCCTGAGAGGCAGAGTGCAACGACTTCAGCTTCTTCGCATTCAAGCTTCCTCAAGGCCCCGTTAAACGCTTTCCTCACTGAAAGCAGGGTTGTCTCCGAGCCTGCTGAAAGAATGTTCGAAGGCCCGGATTTACATGCGGCGACACGCCAAGAGCACGTCTCGACAGCGAGGCATCTGGTTGAGCTAGCACCCCCGTCTACACCGGCTACAACAATGCGTTTCAATCGTATAGAAGAATCCTTCTGATTCTGGCTTTAAACCTTTTTTGCTCGTCCCTCAGTTTTAAAACTATCTCCTCAACACTCATCCCGCTTAAGATGTTTCTCCTAGTCGCACTGTCCCCTAGCAGCCTATCCATCTTTCCATGATCAACTTCAAATTCCACAGGGTTAGTCTCCAGCACGGATTGAATAATGTGCACCACGACCTTGAAAGGCCTAACCCCCTTTGGGTTTTTAACCACCAGGTGAGCTCCTCTGCAAACCTGCCCCTTATGCTTCGACGAGGAAGGTATAAACCTTGTTTCCATAACGAGACAATCCTTACCCAGTCTTCTTTTCAACGTGGAAACAAGCTCCGCCGACTTAAGCCATGGGGCGCCGAAGACTTCGAACGGCTTATACGTTCCCCTGCCCTCAGACAGGTTCGTTGCTTCAAGCAGAACCATCCCGGAGTAAAGCAGCGCGGTGACTGGAGTCGGTATTGCAGGCGAAGGATATACCCAGGGGAGGCCTGTTTCATGATAGTACATCATTCTGCTCCACCCGGCCATTCTAACCATGTGAGGAGGCTTCAAACCCTTATCGTAAGCGTAGAGGAGGCAAAGTTCACCAGGAGTCATACCGTATCTAAGGGGAAGATAATGTGGTCCGACGAATGATTCCAGGCCCTTCTTCAAAACCGGCCCCTCAACGGTGAGGCCCCCCAGCGGGTTAGGCCTGTCAAGAACCATGAAGCCGACGCTGTTCCTACAGGCTTCTTCAAAACAGTTCAGCATAGTCGATATGTAAGTGTAGGTTCTGCACCCAACGTCTTGAATATCGTAAACCAGCAGGTCTAGATTCTCAAGAGCCTCAACACTCGGCTTCCTCTGAGAGCCGTATAGGCTTTGAACCATAACCCCGTTTAAAGAAGGGTTTTCAGACTCCACAGGCTCACCGGCAGCGTAGGCTCCCCAAAGCCCGTGTTCAGGAGTAAAAAGGGTTTTCACCCGTATCCCTTTCTCTAAGAGCCGTAGGTAAGACGGCTCAAGGCTTCTCGTCACGGACGTGTGGTTTACAACCAGCCCAATGCTTAGGCCAGAGAGTCTTTCAAGCAGTGTTTTCCCCTGGAGAAGAACATCTAGGCCGGGCTTAACCCTGCTCGCCAAACTACTCGCCCAGGAGGCTTTTCCTCCTTATCCTCTTAACACCCCAGTCTCCGAACGTCATGAAGGCTTCCGCGTATTTGAAACCGACTTCAAGTCCCCTGACTCTTTTCAAGCAGGAATAGTAGTCCACGTAGTTGAACCCGCTGTACTTTCCAGAGGTAAAATCGTAAGTCTTAATCACGTCCAAGTATTTTTCGAAAACATTGCTGACGTCAACATAAACCTCCGGCTGGAAGCCCTGCGGGTCCTCCCAGTTCTCCGGGTAGTAAAGCTCCACCGGCTCGCCGTGTTTCCCCTCCGCCCTCCGTTCTCCCGTGAAGCGTTCGAAAGCCTGTATGGCGAGAAGGTGGCATGCAAGATGATCAGGATGATAGCTTCCCTTCCAGTGCATCAGGATCGCGTCAGGCGTGAACTCTAAAATAGCCTTATACATCTTTACCTTAACCTCCTCAGCATCATAGGGGACGCCCTCGACACACCCTAGGAAGACGACTTCAGCATTCAGCTTCTTGGATGCTTCTAAAGCCTGCTTAAGCCTTATTTCAGCATACTCCTCCGCGGAGAGCCCCGGTGGCCGGGCCCATTTGCCAGACGGCTTAAACATGTGGAGTATTAGACACCTCCCCCCTTCCTCAAAGTTACGCAGAATTGTCCCGCCCGCCGTGATTTCAACATCCCCAGTATGGGCGCTGAACGCGAGTATTTTAATGCCCAACGGTGATCACCCTCTTTCAAGACTCTTGGTGAAAACCGCGAACCTCCGGGCCTCAGACATGCCGTTCCTAACGTAGAAACCGTAGTTTCTCCCCCCGCCCCAAGCCAGCCAAGCATTCTTACCGCCGAGAGACTGGATTAGCCTCAAACACCTGTGGAACAGCACTGTCCCAACCCCCTTGTTCCTATGCTCCTCAGCAACCCCAAAAGGGCCGAAATGCTCTATCAGCCCGTCGGTGCCTATTTGACAGTAGCCGACTAACTCCCCATTGTGGAGGGCAAGCGTAAACCAGTCGAGACACCTAGGGTGTTTCTCCATAGTTCTTCTAGCGTCTTCATACCACCACGGGAACCTGGCTTTCAGAAAGAGGAGAAGCTCCAACACGTGTTCATCGTCAAGCTGCTGGAACGAGTAGCCTTCTGCAGCAAGCCTTCTCTCAAGCTCGAAAACTCCTCCGGGCGTTGTGTAACCCATGAGCGACATGCTCATTGAAACCGATTCCCTGCTTGATTCACTGTAACCGTTCTTAGTGAAGAAGCCTATTGCCCCAGGGTAAGCCTTAACGTCAACCCCGGGAACAAGGTATCTAGGCCCGCCTGAGAAGACTATTCTCTTAAAACCATTCTTCCTGAGTTTTTCCTCAACTGTTGCAAGCATTCTTGACCCGATGCCCCTTCCTCTAAACCCGTTTTTCACAGCCAGTATGTTGATATAGCCGGTTTCACCCCTGGTCACCGAGTAGATGAAGCCAACCACCCTTCCCTCCGACTCCGACACGATGCAGAGCTCAGGATCATAATTCTCCTGCAGGAGAACCCTGTACCTGAAGGACTCCTCGTTAAGCCTGTCGAGAGGCATTGCATCGTTGACGACTTCTAGAACAGGCCTGAGATCCCGGCCTTTAAAACTCCTTTCCTCCAGGTTCAACAGGAATCTGTTTAGAACGGAGACATATAAGTGTTTTTCAAACCCAAGATTTATCATCCACCTGGTTAACATATAGCGGCTTAGAAAAATGGTTTCAAGACTGGAGAGAATAGATGCGGAGTTTGAAAAACTGTTGACTGAGCATAGAAACCCTAGGACGGTTAGAATAGACAGGGTTCAGGTGGTTGAGGCTTTGAAGATGATAAACAGGGAGGATAAGAAGGTGGCTAGGGCTGTTGAACTCGAGATACCGAGGATCGCTAGGGCTGTTGAAAGCGTTGCCCAAGCCTTTAAGAAAGGCGGTAGACTAATATATGTTGGCGCAGGCACGAGCGGCAGGATAGGGGTTATAGACGCGGCCGAGTGCCCACCTACCTTCGGCGCAAGCCCCAGCATGGTTCAGGCACTGATAGCTGGCGGGAGGAGAGCCATGTTCAAGGCTGTTGAAGGGGCTGAGGACAATATGAGGGCTGGTGTTAAAGATGTTAAGCGCCTCAAGGTTTCTGAGAGAGATGTTGTCATAGGGCTGAGCGCCTCAGGCAGGGCGCCCTACGTGATCGGGGCTCTTAAAGAGGCTAGGCGGAGGGGTGCTAAAACCATAGCTGTCGCAACAGTGCCAAACCCCAAGATCGGCTCCTACGCTAGCATAGTGATAACGCCCATAGTGGGTCCAGAGGCTATAGCGGGGTCGACAAGGATGAAGGCGGGTACCGCGGAGAAAATGGTGTTAAACATGATTTCAACAGTCTCCATGGTGAGGATCGGAAAGGTGTATACGAACCTGATGATAGATATTAAGCCTTTAAGCGTGAAGCTTAGGTCGCGGGCTAGGAGGCTGCTGCGCTTTTTCGCAGGAATCTCAAGCGAGGAGGCTGAGGAAATCTACAGGAGAAGCAGGTATGATTTGAAGGTTGCTCTAGTCATGGCTCTAGCAAGGGTTGAGGCGGAGGAGGCTAGGAAGGCTTTGAGGAAAAGCCAAGGCCTGGTCTGGAAGGCGATAAAGCTTGTTCGCGAGGAGGAAAAGGACTGGGGAAATACTGGTCACTCGGGGTTTAGAACTCGAAGACGATCACGTCGTAAACCATCAGATTATCCAGAGTGAATTCGAAACAGTCTGAAAGCTCTCGCCCAGCAAGCATGTTTCCATCGCTGAGCTTAAACACTCTCCTAGGCCGGATCCCCCTGGTCCTAACCTTAATGCCGTGCACACAGGTTATGCTTGAAACCGGCCTCTGCATGTCCCCAGTGGTGTTAACAAGGTGGACTAGTATTCTCCCGGTGCTTCTCTGCTCTCTGACTTCGAACTGCACAGTCTCCGGAGCTTCAACCTCCACAACCGGCGGCCTGCCTATTGCAAACCTAGCGCAGTCAGCGTAAACCCTTGAGATGTCAGGCATCCTGTACCTGGTGTAAAAGTCTTCAATCAGCGAGGAGAAGTAGACCGTTCTACCCCTGCCGTGACGGCTGCAAACGATCGCAGCATATTTTGAAACACCCTTGGGAGCAGTGTAGTAGGCACCTATCGGTTTCATGAAGAAGCATGGTGCTACAGCATCTTCTCTCGGAAGGGTTTTGAGACTGTACACTGGCCTAGGTATCAACGCGCCAGGGGGGATCGAGAAGATTCCCCCGGCGGAGTCAGAGAGCTTCATGTATTCCTCCCCGACTCTGGGAAGCATCATGCCGTCGCACTCTTCTATGCCGAGAATGCTCCAGAGCGGGTTTTCAAGCCTATGGTTGCCATACTCATCGTAGCAGCCTGTTTCAAAGGAGCAGACAAGGCTTCCGCCCTTTCCGAGGAAACCCTGGATGCCGCGGACCTGTTCATCGCTCAAGCAGGCAGAGTTTGGAAGAACCAGTAGAGAGTACTTCTCCAGCTCACCGTTGACCAGAGCGTTGTCTAGAACTATGTCGTACGCAACATGGTTACGACTTAAAATGGTTGCCGCGCCCAGGATGGAGTTAGTGTAGACTTCGTCGCACACGGCTTTCCTCGCTTTCAGGTCTGTTGTCCTCCGGCCTGTGCCCTCCTCTATTTTAAGGTCTCTCTCAACACCAGTCCCCGGATCAAGGTAGAGTTCCCTGAGTTCAGAAAGGTAGAACGTGGAGGTTTGTAAGAGAGCAGCAGGGCTGCTTCAGCCTTCGAAACAGTGTCCACATAGTACTCTTCGTTTCTTGACAGAAAGCCTAGAATGTTTCTCATAGGGGTTAGAGCATCCTCCAGCCTAGTGTCTAAAGCATAGTCGAAGACGGCGAACCAGGGGTTTGCCCCGCAGGAGACGGTTTGCGCAACCGAGATCTCGGCCTCGAAACGGGGGAGGGGCACGTAGTGCCAGCTGCCCAACGCGTGATGGCTGAAGACGACCGCCGGCTTGCCTTTGGCGGCGAGATGCTTGGCTTCAAGCGCCCAGAAGATTAAAGGCACGTTTTGAGAACCAGGGTGGAAGAAAGCCTCTGCACCGTTAAAATCCTCATGCTCGCTCAGCTTTTCAATGTTGCGTGCAACCCTCCAGCTGCCGGGCCACCAGGCCCCGCCGTTTAGAAATATGACTCCCTTCTCGTTCACTTTCTTAACAGCTCGTCGAGCATCCCTGAGAAACTCCGCCATGGAGTCTTCTCTAAACTCTATGAATTTCCTCCAGAGAGGGTTAGACCAGTCTTCCCAGCTGGGAGCCTCGCCGCCATACTTTGCTGAAAACTTTTCCCGGCATGACTTGCAGTAGCAGCACTCTGGGAAGACGACCGGTCCATCTAGGAAAACCCCGTCAATACCTGTTTTCATAGCCTCCTCTATAAGTTCGAACGCCCAGTTCCTCCACCCCGAGTTTACGCAGAACGTTGTCCCGGAGCCGTAGAGCGGATGCACCCTCCCATAGCTCCTGCCGTCCTCGACACGCTGCTCCCAATCACTATGCTTCTGTCCAAACTCGTACGAGTACCAGTGCATGTTCAGGTACGCTAGGACCCTGATGCCGTGCTTCCTAGCGCGGGGCAAGTACTCCCTTACCAGGTCGAAGTCGCCTAGAGCAGGATACTTCTCAAACCTGGGCGTGTTGAAAGTCGTCAAGTAGCCTAGGCCCGGAGCTGTCCCCGGGGTCCCTATCACCCATTCGCAGTTAATATTCCACTCCTCCTTTTTCCACCGGGCCAGCTTATCCATGTCTGATTCAGCCATCCTGCTTAGAGCATCCAAGTAGTCGAGCCTCATCATTCTAACGGGTTTTCTCCACCATTCCAAGCCTGTCCCCATTTATTCGGCAGAATGTTGAAAAGTTATTTAAAACATTTATGCCTAATGCAAACCATGGTTATGAAAATTGAAGCAATACTGTCCTCGCGATGCTGCAGAAGTCGAATAGAGTATTTCTTCAGAAAGTTTTCGACCATTGTCTCCCGCTGATACAACGCATGGAGACGGTTTTCTCCAGCATTGTTAATAAGCCTCATACCCGGGTTCAAGGTATTGTCATCCTGGTTTAAGTTTATAGCCGGGAGCTTTAATATGAATAGACTTAGTTAGCAAGCACTGGAGGAAAAATATTGGTCGAAGAGGAAGCGGGAGAATCGGTCGAGTACAGTATGCAATTGTCAATCATAATACCCACGTACATGGAAGCAGAAACCATTCCTAAGCTTATCGAAAGAATAGAGGATGCGTTGAAGGGTGTAGATTTCGAGATCATCATCATCGACGACAATAGTCCTGATGGGACAGCCGGCATCGCTGAGGGGCTTAACATAAAGTTTGGAAACATCAGGGTGGTGAGAAGGCCTGGAAAGCTGGGATTGGGCTCTGCGGTTACGGATGGTCTAAGGTTGGCGAGAGCACGGCTGATAGCGGTTATGGACGCTGACTTGCAGCACCCTCCGGAAGCCCTGACACACATGTTGGAAGGGTTAAGAAGAGGCTGCGACATTGTCATCGCCTCAAGGTATGTTAAGGGGGGTGGAGCCGAGGGCCTTAGCGCGTGGAGGAGACTTGTATCTAAAGGAGCCACCATCCTTGCGCACATTTCCCTGCCGAAGACGAGCCGCGTTTCAGACCCGCTCTCCGGATACTTCGCCCTCCATAAGAAAGTGATTAATGGAATTAAGCTGAACCCTATAGGTTACAAGATCCTGCTTGAAATACTTGCGAAAGGCAGATATGGAAGGGTCTGCGAAATACCTTACAGTTTTCAGCGTAGGGCTGGAGGCAGAAGTAAACTCGGGTTACGCGAGATTCTGCTTTATCTTAAACACTTATACTCCTTAGTAAAGGAGGCAAGCGAATACAGGAGGCTTATAAGCTTCATGCTGGTCGGGTTGGTGGGGATCCTAGTTAACGAGGCCATCTTATGGTTTTTGACTGAAAACTTTCATCTGCATTACGTGTTCTCCGCTTCGATCAGCGCAGAAGCCTCCGTCTTATCAAACTTCGCTCTGAATGAATTTTTCACGTTCAGAGACCTGGTGGCCGATTCCTCTTTAAGATCGGTGTTTAGGAGAGCCTTCGAATACAACTGGACAAGAATAGTAGGAATCTGTATAGAGCTTTTCACATTACATGTTTTAACTGTTTACTCTGGACTACACTATCTTCTCGCAAACCTCGTAGGTATTGCTTTAAGCCTAGTTTGGGGTTATTCAACCAGTATCTCAATCGTATGGAAGAGTTAGGCTATATTGGTCACCAAGTGTTAATGTTAGCCTACTCCGTAAAATCATCTCAAACTTTAAGCAAGGCATTGTTCAACGCTCCTCGCCACGCTTAACCGAAGTGTTTCAACCCGTTTCCCCTAGACTAATTTGAAGAGAAATGAAAGAGAACCCGTCTTAAAGGTAAAGGGTGTTTTGGGGAAATGTTGAAAACTAGCCTCCCATCCCGGGCTTCTGCGAGGAGGATGAGCATTGGGACTTAAACTATTGACTAACCCTGAGTCTGCACGCGTTGCCGTAATGCTTTTAAACTTTGGCATTCTCATTAATAATTTGCCGGATAATAAGCTAAGATGAACATATCTTTGAAAGCTGCCCATTCGTGTCTGAAACCATTTACATTCATCCTTATTGTCGTCTTGATTGCACTAAGCCTCCTCTCGATTCCTCTAGGTATCAGTATAATTTTAACCGAAGGCCTATCGAAAGCAGTGTCGGAAATCCAAACATCATGGTACTTCTACTTTGTACTTGCTGAAATTATTTATTCCTTATGCTTCGTTTTCGCTTTCAAGTCGGGAGAAAGCCTCAGAGAAGCGGCACGCAGATTTCTTCAAGAGCCTGTTGCATTTCCAAGCGGCAATTTCTTGCTGCTTATGCCTGTTATCACGAGCCTAACTCATACGGCTCTGAGCCTTATCGAATCGATCCAAAAAAATCTACAGATATCGACAGGCATCCCACCCTTAAGCCCGGATCCAATATCAGCCTACTTTCAATTAGCCTGGTCCCCCATACTGGAGGAGATCGTGTTCAGAATGCTACTGCTGGGTTTTTTCTACTCTTTCTACCTGAACAGGGGTGTCGGCAACCTTTCGTTTCGCAAAAAGCTGAATGTTTCTCTACTCTCATTCTTTAGCCCTGAAAGCGCGAAGAGGCTTTTAAGATCATGGGGCTTACCCGTATCTTTTAAGATCGAAAATGACGAATGGGTGACCATTATTTTTTCCTCAGCTCTCTTCGCTTTCTCGCACTACGCGGTTCCAAACGCTTGGGGTGTTGGAAAGCTCACCTTAGCGTTCATACAGGGGTTTGCTATGGCCCTGTCATACGTACTTTACGGCATCTACGCCTCCCTTCTGGTTCACTGGTATTTTAATCACTACCTGTACACTAACAGGCTGGTCGCGGTTTTACATCCAAATCTATCATTCCTAGACTTGTTCAGCGAAGCAGTGTCAATGGTCTTGGCGATACTAACCCTGGCCCTGTTGGTGCTTTTGAACACGAGAAGCATGGTTAAGACGGTTTCGTCCACTTGCGGGAAATATCGGCAGAGTTTCACGATGCTGGTGTCTAGGGCCCGCGTGACAATAAAGAGAAGAATGCTGGCTTTGAATTCTTTCAAGAAAGCAACTCCTGAGCTGGCTTTGCTAGCCGTAGTTGCTCTCACGTTGATCCTGAGGCTGTCCATTCTCGAATACCCTAAGCGTGAAACACCCGGAGGGATGGTAAGCTGGGACCTTATCTTTGATGAAAGGTATTACGTTAGTGCAGCTAGAGACATGCTTCGCGGCGAGGCGACGAATAACGAGCATCCGCCTCTGACGAAGCTTTTAATCGCGTTAAGTATTGCACTATTAGGAGATAACCCGGCAGGTTGGCGTGCATCAGTCATCTCGGCCAGCTTAGCATCTATACTACTAATCTATATGCTTGCCTTACTCCTGGGCGGCAGAAAAGATGTTTCCCTATGCTCCGTAATTCTGTTCGCTTTCGACATTATGGCATTCAACATAGGGCAGATGGCTATTCTTGATGCTCCAGCTATGGCGTTCATACTTGCTGCGAGCCTACTTGTTTTAAGAGGGAAGCATGATCTGGGCGGTCTTTTCCTGGGCCTAGCCTCTTTATGCAAGCTCAGTTCCTTGTTTATATATCCTGGCATTGCACTGTTTCTAATCATAAGCGCGGGGGGCTCGGAGAACTCATTTAAACATGTTGCAAAATCCTGCATGAGGGTTGCGGCTACTGTGCTCGTCGTATTTTTGACTGGCCTATGGATATACGATTCCTACTACTCGATCTTTGACAGGAATCCTTTGAAACATGTTAGCTATATGCTGGCTTACCACAGCAGCTTAAAATATCAAGACCCTAGGGACGTGATCCTTCCGTTACAGTGGGTAAACCCGTTGGAACCATTCTCCCCCATGCCATTCTACCTGCTGACGACAAGGGAAGTGGTTGAAGGGGTTGTGAGAGAATATAATTCTTTCGCCTACTACGGCATCTACACTCCGCTCTGGTGGAGCATATGGGTATTCATACCCATCAGCCTATTCTACATATTCAAAGGAATAAGGAGCCGGAGTTTCGAGAGGCCGCTTCTTTTCACTCTACTATGGGTTTTAGCCAGCTTTTTACCGTACGTTCTGCTCGCATACCTGATGACGAGGTGGGTATACCCGTTTTACTTCTACTCGGTGTTGCCGGGACTCTACATCGGCCTATCCGGCTGCCTGAGCCGAGGGAAACACCATAGATTACTACAAGCCTTAGTCGTAATTACGCAGGTTTTTTGGTTCGCCTTATGGTTCCCGGTTAAGCCCAAGGTCGTCATCGACCTCTTCATGTCCCTCGGGTTGCCGGTTTAACAGCACCCTAGTCTTTCGAAGCCACCGTCCTCCTATACTCGCTTCTCATCCTTGCCACAAGTATTAGCAAGGCTATTGAAGTTATTATTAGGAGGAAAAGATTGTATGCGAATTCAAACCTCCAAGCCATATCGCGGAGATATATAAGGGTCAGTATTTCCAGGATAAGACCCCACACGAGAATCGTCAGCAATATCCTTCTGAACATGCTGTTCACACCCTGCCCTATTGGAGAAAAATAGCATAGAAATAAAAAACCTTTTGGGGGTTTGCCTCTCTACTTCTTTCTAGAGGCGACTAGCCAGCCAACCGCTACTCCTATTACTAGGGCTACTACTCCTATGCCTCCAGCGCTAACCACGTCGAAAGCCGGGACGGTTTGCGTGGTCGTGACGGTGGTCGCAACCGTCTGAACCACGGTTTCCGTAACGGTTCTCGTCACGGTTACTAGTCCATGGACTGGAGCAGCTGCCAGGTCTGCAAGTATCTTGCTGGTTGGAAATTTTGTCTCGACCCAAGGAACTTCCTTTGGCGTTTGACCCTTCGGCACTACTCTGAAGAATATTGGCATGTTGGAAGGCCAGTTCCAGGCCTGAGGGAACCAGAACTTGTTCTCCTCGTTGGCCCAGCCGACCCAGTGGGCCTCGGAATACTCATACCACGATGCACCATAGAAGAGCGGTACTCCAGGTATGTCTTTTAACCATATTTCCTGCAGCTTATTATAAATAGCCTTTATTTTTGCGGGATCTGTCTCTACGGGAAGCGCATCGATAAGAGTGGTAACCTCAGGGTTGTTATAGTTCTCCCAATTACCAGACGGATGGCTTAGCCTCGGGTCCATCGTTGACCTGAAAGCATTCCATGGATGAGAATAGCCAGGCGAAGCGTCAGCCCATCCTAAGACCATATCCCAGTTCTTTTCGGTTAAGCGTTGCCACCAAACGGAGAAGTCTGGAAATACTGGTTCAACCTCTATCCCTATTGCCTTGAGGTTTGAGGCTATCATATCGCACATCATCATCCAATCTGTCCAACCATATGGAACCTGTATGGTGTATGGACCAAGCTTTGTGCCGTCAGGCAGCCTCCTTATGCCATCGGGACCCGGTTTTATGCCGGCGTCATCAAGTATCTTCTTAGCCTTCTCAATGTTAAAAGACCATCCGTAGTTACTTATTAGCGATTCATTGATGTATATGGCGGCAGCACTAGTGTGTATTATGGGGACCGGCTTAGCCTGTAAACCATAGTTGTAGTAGGCCTTCTCTATCATCTCGCTTATGTTCAACGCGTGTGCTATGGCCCTTCTAACCGTCGGGTTGTCCAATCCCTTTGTCTTATAGTTCATCCAGAGGAAAACAACTCCTCCGCCAACATAGTACGGAGGACGCGCGTAGTAGGTCCTTACTGGCAACTTCTTAACTTCCCACATCTCCCATATCTTGGGAGTGAAATGAGTCATGTAGTCAAGTTCTCCTTGTTCAAATGCTAAAGCTGCGGCCACGTTGTCCTTGGGTATCCATATAACCACGTACTTGGGATTTGGAATGCCAAATATGTCCTTCCCCCACCAGTCGTCGACTCTTATGTATGAGAAACTCGACTCCGAAACCGTGTAAGCTCTATATGGACCCGCCCCAATTATGTCCTCTGGCTTATCATCCCTGAAATCGGTCGTAAGCTTCTTACCATATCTTGCTTCCAGCGTTTCCCATCTATGCTTTGGCAGAATTATTTGCTGCAGGACGCCTAGCAACTGGAAGTAGTTTAGTTTCTTCTCACTCGTCCTAAAATGCACCGTTTTAGAGTCGATAGCTACAACTTCTTCCAAGTAATCCCAGAATGGGGTTATGAAGGGAACAAACATCCTCTTTCCCAGCTCCCAAGTATACATTACATCATCGGCAGTCACAGGTTTACCATCCCACCACTTCGCCTCAGTCCTTATCTTTACCTCTAAGGTATATTTGTCAACCCACGTATAGGCGGAGGCAGCGTACGGAATCCACTCATCCGTGAAAAGATTGTATAGGTAAAAAGTCGGGTATTGAATCTGGGTCATCCAGTTCGTGTCACTCATCGTCGGGTTCCAACCGGGTATGGACCAGGGCGAAGAGATGTAGACCGTTTGATCCCTTGGAAACGTTTGTTGGGCTTTTATGGGTTTGAACGGGAGAAAATTCAGAAGCAATATGAAAGACAGCAGGAACAATGAGAATATTCTTCCTTTCATTTTACATCGGTTAGAATATTGGAAAGCACTATTTAAGCTTTTTCTTCTATAAAATATCCATATAAACAGCACGCGCGTACTTTCAATCCTCAACATGTAACAGAGGTAACAGAGTTTTCAACTAGTAGCATAGCCTGTCCTTATTCTAGGGTCGATATAAGAATATATCAGGTCAACTATGAAGTTTGCAAGCAGCAAAGTTGATATAAGCAGTATGAATGTCCCCTGAATCATAGGATAGTCAAGCATACTTAGCGACCTGAATA